>Ga0209125_1000893_pt1 | contig 32881 bp, 29 predicted proteins | sample BarGraIncub1131A_FD_184503 | JGI IMG/M metagenome (GOLD analysis project Ga0209125, IMG submission 184503) | Arctic peat soil microbial communities from Barrow, Alaska - Barrow Graham LP Incubations 11-31A (SPAdes) (version 2) | ecosystem: Environmental > Terrestrial > Soil > Wetlands > Peat... | reverse complement strand
ACGTAGATATTGCTATTGAGAGATTTAAATTAGCACTAGTAAATTCTTTAGTTATGGAAACTGCTGATAGTAGAAAGGGTATGCTTTGCTTGAAAATTGGATGGATGTATAGGATTAAAGGTAATGTTGAAAATGAAAGGACCTATATTAGTCAAGCATTAGAATGCTTTAAAAATTCATACTTTAAAGAAGCCTTTCCTATTTATGGCATGGATAAGTTTACAGTGATTTATCTAATAGGAGAACTTTTTAGAAGAATAGGTGATTTTGAGAATTCACTATTATGGCTAAGCCAAGTTATTACAGACCTTAATGTATCCTCAAAGATTAAAGAAATGGCTAAAGATCAAAGGGATCTAATAAAAAGCAAGTCTATGGATGGAGTTCTAGTTATTAAAAACTAAATTTTATAATACTTTAGGCTTTGATCTGCTGTAATACAACAAAAGAATCATTATAGGTATAAAAATCAAAGCCCATAATTTGCCTTCAAAAACCCTTAAGAGCCAAAATCTGAATACATTACCACCATCGTAAAAGCTTGTTATTGTTCCGCTATAGCCAGTGAAGGTAATACTCATATCCTTGGCTATTGAAGTATATATCTGGGCAAAATTTGAAGCAATTATTAAATCTGCTATGATTATTGGTATGCTAATAATAACCGATCTCACCACATTACCCTTTGAGGCAACTACAATTAAAGCTACAAGTCCTATGGAATTTGGTAAATCTCCTAAGGGTATAAAATTTACACCTGGAACAATAAATGCGAGTAAAAATGCTATTGGCATTATAAGAAGGCCTGATACAACCACCGCTGGATTTCCTAATATTATAGCTATATCTAAACCAATATATTTATCCTTTAGGTTTGGAGCTTTTTTATGCAGAAAATCCTTCATACCTTCCGATATTGGCATTATACCTTTAGTTAATATGCTGCACATCTCTGGGAGTATGTAAACAACTGCTGCCACAGAAAAAGCTAATTGTAATATATTTTTAACATCATATCCAGAAAATGCCCCTAAAAATCCACCTAATAGAAAGCCAATAACCATAGGTTCTCCAAATAGGCCAAGCTTTTTTTGTATGCTTTCAGGATCTGCTTCTATTTTATTTAATATTGGTATTTTATCTATAACCTTATTTAATATTTTAGCATAGGGGTAATATACTGCAACGGATAAAGTTGGAGTAGATATTCCAGTCATCCCTATCATATCCTGTACACCTTTTGCACTATAGTCTGCTATCTTAAGGGCAATAAAGTCAGCTACCATAGCTGCAAGTATTGATAATATATAGTTTTTTGTACCATCATAAACGATGCAACCCATAAAAATAAAATGCCAATAATTCCATATATCAATATTTATAGTGTCTGTAAAATTCAATATGACAAGAAATCCATTAAATATTATAAGAATGATTAGAATCACCGCCGCAAGTTTAAAGCCCCAAGCCATTGTGGCTAAAGGTGGCCAACCTACATCAAGAACATTATACTTAAGTCCTGTTCTTTTAACTAAAGTCTCCAGAGCTGGTCCAATAACTGAAACAAAAAAATTTAGCATGGTAAAAATGCCGATAAAACCAATGCTCATTGTCATAGCAGCCTTAATCCCATTTTTTAATTTTATCCTGAAAATTAAGGATAATATAAAAATTATTATAGGCAGTATAACGTAAGGTTTAAAGCTTAGAACGTAATTTAATGTCGCTGTGATTTCTGTCATGTTTACCCCCCTAAAAATGTCATATAGTTCAGTCTAAAAGCTTTATAGGCTTAAAATCCAAATAATCACAGGAGGTAAGATTATACTCTGTACCATCCTTAAGCCCTTCTAAAATTTTATAATTAAAGGGTCCATGGAGATGTCCATAAACCACTTTTTCAGCAGAATACTTCTTTATTAATTTTATAAAACCTGAATCTTCATTTTTATCGTTACCAGGGGGATAATGAAGCATAACAATCCTTCTATTAAATCCTTCTGATGCTTTTAAAGATAATTCTAATCTATTAAGTTCCCTAAGATATATTTTTTCATTTTTACTATCAAAACCATCCTCTCCTGGGCAAAGCCATCCTCTTGTACCACAAATAGCTACATCCTCGTAGGTAAAATAATTGTTTTGAATAAACATCATGTCACTAAAAAGTGAATTAAGTTTATTTATACCATGCCACCAGTAATCATGATTTCCTCTAATTAAAATCTTTTTTCCTGGTAGATTATCAACCCATTCAAGTTCCTTGAGCCCTTCATTCATATTCATAGACCAGGATAAATCTCCACAAATTAATACCGTGTCCTCTTTAGAAATCACTTCTATCCAATTCTTTTCAAGCTTTTCCATATGGTCTACCCAATTATCGCCAAATATACCCATAGGCTTTTCCTGGCTTAAGGAAAGATGAAAGTCCGAAATTGCAAACAGAGCCAATTTATCACCTTCTTAATTTACTGTCAATGTTCATAACATATGCTATTATTGACGCAACAGCTTCATAAAGTTCCCCAGGAATAGCGGAATTAACCTGCAAATTAACAAGTAACTCCGTCAAGTCCTCATCCTCAACTACTGGTACTTTATTTTCCTCTGCAGTCTTTAATATCTTTTCAGCAACATAGCCCATTCCTGCAGCAGTAACAATGGGAGCAGAATAACTCTTTTCATAGCTTAAGGCTACTGCTTTTTTTACTTTTTTCATTAAAGCCCCCCTTGTATTCCTATTAGGTGCATAACAGTCATTTAGACTGTTATGTTTCCATTATACTAAAACATTCAAATTTTGTATGGTATTATCCTCAAAAAAACTTCTACAAGAAACAATATCTGCTTCTTTTTGTTTTATACTATAGGTTATCTGTGGATTATAACCAAACTTTTGAAGAAGCTCCTTAAGCTCATCTTTTCCTTGATTTAAGCTTTGTACCCACTGTTCTAGCGCTTTTAAATCCACCCTCATTACCCCCTCCTTAAGGCTTATATAAGCATCCACCACTCCCATATTCTTAGTACTTATAGAAGTAATAAGTTTTATATCCTTAGAATCTATACCTTTACCACTCTTTCTATCATCTTTAATGATTAATTTAAGTCCATACTCCTGATTATTGAATTTAAGAGGAACTCCCAGATAATAATAATTTGCAGATAAAGAGTTGTAAACCTTAAAATCATTTATATTTTCCATCAACCTATTAATGCTCCCTGGATTATCCCTTAGTGCTTGTTCCTTTTGTGTCAATAGATTACTTATTATGGTGGTTAACTCCTCTATTTTGCTATCTATCTCTTTTCTTATAACCTTAGCATCTTTCCCTAGATCATTTAATAAATTTAAGTAACCCTCTTCTTTTGTAAAATGATTTGTGTCCATCAATTCTTTATAAATTGTATCTGGTTTGTTTAAAAGCTTTAAAAAACTTTTGATGTTTTTTTCATTAAAATCAATGTCATTTTCCATTAAAGTAAGTATTTCTTCATGGGATAGGTCTTTTACCTCACTCATAAAGCCCTTTAATACATTTTTACTTTCAGCTGCTTCCTGGCTAGTTAGGTCTATATCTTTACTTTGAAGGAATTTATCAATAAATCCATCTTCCTTATTTAATAAAGCCCTATTCTTAAAATCAAGTATTGTTTTAATGTTTGAAATATTCTCTTTAGTAAGAGGTATAGAATGCTTAACCATATCCTTATATAAAGCTGCATCCTCTGCAGTAACATTTTCTGGAAAGCTATCTCCCTGAAGCCTTATTTGATTTTTATCCTTTGATTCATCCTTTATTACTAAAAGCTGTAAACTCCCATTTTCATAGCTATCAACTTTAAACCTAAGCACATCCCCGTTACTAGGTTTATTACCTAGGACCTTTCCATTAAACTGCCATCCATCCGTTAATTTTAATAATATATCATCATCATCACTACTTTTTATAACCTTTGCAAAAAACTGTTGACCAACTTTAAAGGATAACTTACTTGTTATCTGTTTATCATTTGTTATTCCATTAATATTTGTTGGGCCAGGCATAAGCTCACCTCCTATTATCCTTATCCCTATATTTATACATATAAGGATAATAATAGCATGCCGCATTTAATAATGCAGCATGCCAGTTATTTAATTTATAACTATTTTGGTATAATTCTTTTTTCCTCTTTTTATAAGGACGCTACCAGATTCAAAATCTTTTAAACTTAACTTTGCAGAAGCATCAGTAATTTTTACATCATTAACACTTATTCCACCCTGCTGAATAAGTCTTCTGCCTTCGCTTTTAGAAGGTAATATTCCAGTACTTTGAAGTATATCTATAAGGAAGCCCTCTAAAGTTTCCATAGAAATAATTGCAGTAGGAACATCCTCTAAGCTGTTTCCGCTTCCAAACAATGCTTCTGCCGCATTTTTCGCTTTTTGTGCTTCTTCTTCTCCATGTATAAGGGTAGTCACTTCTAAGGCTAAAACTTTTTTAGCTTCATTTATATCTTTATCCTTAAGTGCTCCTAGTCTTCTCACCTCATCCATAGGTAAAAAAGTTAAAAGGGCAAGGCACCTTTCTACATCCGCATCATTAACATTTCTCCAGTATTGATAAAACTCATAAGGTGAGGTTTTATCCTTATCAAGCCAGATAGCTCCCCCTTCCGTTTTACCCATTTTCTTGCCTTCACTGGTAGTTAATAGAGTAAAGGTCATACCATAACTACTCTTTGCTTCTTTTCTTCTTATTAAGTCAACACCAGCTATTATATTAGACCACTGGTCATCTCCCCCTAGCTGCATTGTGCAGTCATATCTTCTGTATAATTCTAAAAAATCATAGCTCTGCATAAGCATATAGTTAAATTCTAAGAATGATAAACCCTTCTCTAATCTTTGCTTAAAGCAATCCGCTGTAAGCATTTTATTAACAGAAAAATGAATCCCTATTTCTCTGATAAATTCAACATAATTAAGTTGTAATAGCCAGTCTGCATTGTTTGCTATAATAGCTTTATCATTCGAGAAATCTATAAAGTTTGAAAGCTGCTTTTTAAAACAATTACCGTTATGTATTATTTCCTCTGTGGTAAGCATTTTTCTCATATCTGTTTTTCCAGTAGGGTCACCTACCATGGAAGTACCACCTCCGATAAGAGCAATAGGCTTATGTCCTGCTCTTTGCATATGTGCCATAACCATCATCTGTAGAAAATGCCCTACATGCAAGCTATCTGCTGTAGGATCGAAGCCTATATAAAAGGTTACTGATTTTTCACCTAATATTTTCTTAATTTCTTCCTCATGCGTCAGTTGTTTGATGAACCCTCTTTCTAAAAGTATATCGTAAACGTTTGACAAGTATATCACTCCCTGATCAATTTATAATATTAATATTATAAATGCAAAAGTATATTTAATCAACATTTTAGTAGGATTAATGAAATTAGTTAGTAACATTAGTTATTTATAAGAGTTAGAAAAATTTAAAGGAGCCTAAGGCTCCTTTTATTTAAAGGCTAAGATCTTTTATCTATGCTACATATTTTTTAACAAAGTCAGGTAAGTATTCGTTTTCACTGTTAACATTAACATAAAATTCAATATTGTACCTTTGTGCCAAAACTTCCATTGAATAAAACAAATGTGCAGCATCCTCTGAAGTCTCACCAACAATGTTAAATATACCATCAATAAATATATTATCAACATCATAATTTTCAGATAAAATACCGCACAAGAAACCGTAAAAGTCTTTATATGTTTTTAAGTTAAACTCCTCAGTAGCTATATATCTAATTTTTCTATTAAGTTGAAACAGCGATTTCATTTTATAGTCTATATATACTATATCTCCTTTAGTATTATCAACTCTTTCGTTTGCAAGGTTAATTAAGTCCTTAGTTTTTCCAGAACCTGTCTTGTTGCAAAATGCATGAATCATTTTAAACACCCCTTACATTAAAATAATAACTCTAATAGCATTATATAATATTCAGAATATTTTTTCAATATATATTTTAACATTTTACCCACTAATAGCCTTATTTTTCCCATATCGTTTAGCCTCATATAGCATATTGTCAGCCACATTTATAACCTTTGAAAGTGTATCCGCACTATCCGGATAAAAACTTAACCCAAAACTGCAGGTTACTGAGTTTGTTACCCCATTTAGCTCTACAATGCTATTGGCTATATCAAACCTCATTTTATCTATCTTTTTAAATACCTTACTTTGATCTGATACCTCATCAATATAAATTACTATTTCTTCTCCTCCATATCTTGCCACAATGTCACCCTTATTCAAGCTGCTTGATAAAATATCTGTAGTGTTTACTAATATCTTATCTCCGAATTGATGACCAAATATATCATTAACCTTTTTAAAATTATCAATATCCATCATAACAATACCTAGTTTTTTTTCTGGGTTTTTAGAGATTATATTTTCAACTACATCAAAGAAATATCTTCTATTATATATACCAAGTAATGGGTCCCTAATGGAATTTTCTTTTACCTTATTGTAAAGATTATTATTTTCTAAAGCTATACCGATCTGATTGGCTATGGAAGAAATAAATTTAATGTGGTCATAATTAAAAAAGTCATATAAGCTGTGCTCAACTATTATATACCCAATGAATATATCCCTTATCTGAATAGGGATTCCAATTATTGAATGAATCTTAATAAATCCAACTCCCTTAAAAAAAGCTTCCCTACAATTAAGTACAAAGGGTTCACCTTCTTCTACAGTTGTGAAAATTTCATTTTCATAATCATAATTTTCCAAATCAGGTTTATTGCTAGCTTTTATAACTAATCGGTCTCCTTCTTTAATATATATAGAAGAATATATAACCCCTAGGATGCCGATAATCATATCATTTATCATAGATATCAAATTATCATCACTAATATTTGAGTTTATGTATTTACTTACCTCTACTATATTTGTAAGAGAGTCTAATTTTCTTTCAAGTTTTGTGTTTTTTTCATTAAGGATTTGGATAGTACTTTCAGCAAAGTTCTGATAATTTTCGAATTCTTCTTTATTCTTAGTATATAAATCTTCATAATCCTTCATATTATACATAATCTCCTGTAGATATTACTTGATTAGCTTAGTATTCCATACGAATATACAAAATCCTTCTAGAAAAACTCCTAGATAAAAATAATTATCTATAGTTTGTAAACTGAAGGTCGATGCCATAATCTTTTCCTCTAGTTAAGGCCATAACCTTTTGTAATTCGTCCTTATCCTTGGCAGAAATTCTCAGTACTACATCCATAATCTGTGATTGTACTTTTAACTTACTTCCTTTAATATCATTAATGATATCCTTAGCTTTTTCCTTTGAAATACCGTTAACAATTGTTAAGGTTTGCCTTACTGTACCTAGCTTAGCACTTTCTACCTTACTAAAATCTAAATTTTTAACAGATACCCCTCTTTTAATAAGCTTTACCTTTAAAATTTCAATAACCGCATTTAATCTAAATTCATCCTCTGTTGAAATTAATATATCTTCCTCAAGCTTTATTTCTGTTTTACTACCTTTAAAATCGTATCTCTGGGTTATTTCCTTTATTGTTTGATTAACTGCATTTTCCACTTCTGGAAGGTTAGCTTCCGATACTATATCAAAGGAATATGAACTTGCCATAATCATACCTCCTGCATATTTATTTGTTACATTATATCATCTTTGCATATTTTAATCAAATTGTAAAAAAATAGAGTTAAAATAATATATATTTAAAATAAACTAAATAATCGATTTTTAATGAAAGTGTTGTATTTTAGGCTTGTTGTGCTATAATGATTTTAGAGTTTAGACTCGCATTTAAGTAGGTTAATTTTTCATGGTAATTAGTCCCCTTTTCATAGGAGGAAAGTTTCCTTAGAACAAATTATTCCTATGTGTTAAGGAGGTTTATATTATGGCAGACAAGACAATAGTTTGTAAGGATTGTGAAAAAGAATTTGTATTTACTGAAAGTGAACAGGAATTCTTTAAAGAGAAAGGTTTCGAAAATGATCCTGTAAGATGCCCAGATTGCAGAAGAGCAAGGAAAGCAGAAAAGAATTCTTCTAGAGACAGAAGATAGTTTTAAAAGTAGAGAGGTTTTAACCTCTCTTTTTCATTTTTTATATTATTCATTAATTTAACATTTTACCCTCTCTTCCCTTCTTTAGCCATGTAATATTTTTTTAACTTTATGCTCATAATAATACTTGTGCTATTAAAATTAGTGCGGAGGTAGAATTATGATTTTTTTAAGATGGTTAGGGGCTTTAATAATTCTTTTCTGGCTTGTAAGTTTAATATTTAAAATTGGTGGAGGTTTAATAAATCTTTTACTTTTACTCGCAACTTTAATTTTTGTTTTTGATGCTCTCTTTGATAGGAGAAAATCTCTTTAAAAAAACGAATGAAGCAATATTATTGCTTCATTCGTTTTTTATAATTTATTAAAGGTTAAGCTCTAATAGAATATATTTTATGGATATTTAGCTTACTATTAAACCTTAAATCTATACCCAGCGCCCCAAACAGTCTCTATATATTGTGGATTAGAAGTATCTGCTTCCACCTTTTCTCTTATCTTTCTTATATGAACAGTTACAGTTGCAATATCACCTAAAGAATCCATATCCCATATTTTTTCGAATAACTCATCTTTACTAAAAACTCTATTAGGATTTTCAGCTAAAAAATATAAAAGATCAAATTCCTTAGTGGTAAGTATAACCTCATGATCGTTAACGAAGACCCTTCTAGATATTTTATCTACACGAAGTCCTCTTATTTTTATTTCATCATTTGGATGATCATTGCTGCCAATCAATCTATCATACCTATTTAAATGAGCTTTAACTCTGGCCACCAATTCTCCAGGGCTAAAGGGTTTAGTTATATAGTCGTCTGCTCCAAGCCCTAGACCTCTTATCTTATCAATATCCTCTTTCTTTGCAGAAACCAATATAATTGGAATATCCTTTACATTTCTTATTTCCTTGCATATTTGAAAGCCATCAATTTTAGGAAGCATCAAATCAAGTATTATTAAGCTGTAATCATTAGCTAATGCTCTTTTAAGTCCCAACTCACCATTATTTTCAATGTCCACACTATAATCGTTTATCTCCAAGTAATCTCTTTCAAGCTCAGCTATACTTTTTTCATCTTCAATAATAAGAATCTTTTTCATCTAATTCACTCCTATAAAATGTCTTTATATTTTCTTTAATGTAAAGGAAAATTTACTTCCTATACCTTCTTGACTTTCTACCCATATATTCCCACCATGTTCTTCAATTATTTGCTTAGCAATTGACATTCCCAAGCCACTACCTCCAGTTAGAGTATTTCTAGCTGGATCAGTTCTATAAAATCTATCAAAAATGAAAGGTAAGGATTCTTCTGGGATACCCATACCGTTATCCCATATTGATATAATTGCATAGGTTTCATTTTCAGAAAGGCTGATTTCCATCATCCTTTCCTCCTTATCCATATATTTCACAGCATTTTCTACTATATTCATGATAACTCTTTTAAGCTTTTCCCTATCCCCAAGTACAGGATTTCCTGATTCATAACTTATAGAATGTATCACTTTAACTCCTTTTTCCTTTAAGTCAAACTCTAATTCCTCAATACAAAATTCTAAATATGCTTTAATATCAATTTTTTCGAAATTAAAAGGTACCTTTTTCAGGTCTAGCTTAGAAAAAAGAAATAGTTCTTCAATAAGTCTATCTAAATCAGAAGCTTTATGGTTTATGGTATTAATATACTTTTCCATCTTTTCTGGAGTATCTGCAACTCCATCCATGATTCCCTCCACATATCCTTTTATGGCTGCCACAGGAGTTTTAAGGTCATGAGATATATTTGATATAAGTTCCTTCCGGTTGTTTTCATACTGTAATTGAAGGGTGACAGATTCTTTAAGTCTTTGCCTCATATCTTCAAAGGCCTTTGCTAATTCTCCTATTTCATCTTCATGTTTTATATTTACGCAGAAATCCAAATTACCTTCTTTTATTTCATTTGCAGCCTTCTTCAAGGAATTTAGTGGACGAATTATACTTTTAGATACTAAATAAGTTAACATACCATTTGTAAATATTAAAATAGAAAGGAGTACCAATACCACTGAAAATATAAGCTTTCTTAAGGAATCTTCCACACTACTTATATCCCTAATAAAAAATATACTTCCTTTACTACCATCTCTAAATACACAATCATATTCACAGGTGAAAAGCTTGTTTTGTAGTAAATAATTTCTTGTTTCTCCATTCCAATAATGAGAGGTTGGTAAGGATTTTAATATTTGATCGTTTTCATAACCTTTTGAGGTGTAAACAATATAGTTGTTTTTTCTTACAATTATTCCTGATTTAATAGTCTTAAGACTTTTTTCTAAAAATGCCAAATAGGATTTACTTAGAAAACTATCATTATTTTGCTCCGAAACTGATATTATGCCTGAAAAAACATCATTTGTTTTTTCCATAACTTTTACAGGATTATCGCCTATCTTAACATCATAAACTCTTTCAAGCCCTAGTAGTGCAAATAAGGAAAATATGATAGGTATAAACAGCATGGCAATATAAGATAATATTAACTTAAGCTTTATTGACATACTTTCCTCCAAATCATTTAGTACTAAAGTATTAATAGTGAAGCGTATATGTAAATTCACATATACGCCTTATCTAAGGTCTACCTATTGAATTAATTCTATTATACTATAATTATATAAATCCTCAATTAATAAACAATAAATTATATCCGTTAATTTATTAATTTTATATTAAATATTTACCAATTATTAAATATTTAATCATCATTTTTCCCAATATCAGACAATATTAATCCCTTATTGTGATCTATTGCCCAGCTTATAGCCCACTCGCTTTGAAATATAAGTAGATTTCTATCCTTCATATCCTTAACTAGTTTTGTATCGCTGGTTATTACAAGACTTTGTGGGTCAATATCTTTATTTTCTATCCACCTTATAAATCTAAAGGGTAATCTTACTGATTTTATATCAGTCCCATATTCATTCTTTAATCTGTATTCTAAAACCTCAAGTTGCAATACCCCTACTACTCCAACAATGATTTCTTCTATACCTATTGAGAACTCCTTAAAAACTTGGATAGCACCTTCCTGAGATATTTGGGTTACTCCTTTAATAAATTGCTTTCTTTTCATTGTGTCAATAGTTCTAACTCTAGCAAAAAATTCTGGAGCAAAGGTTGGTATCCCTTCAAATTTATATTTTTTATTGCTCCAACATAAGGTATCTCCTATACTAAATATTCCTGGATCAAAAACTCCAATAATATCTCCTGCATATGCTTCATCAACTATTTCTCTATCCTGAGCTAAAAATTGCTGAGGTTGGGTTAGTCTTATTTTGTTTTCACCTTGTACATGGAATACTTCCATACCTTTTTCAAACTTACCAGAACATATCCTCATAAAGGCCATTCTGTCCCTGTGAGCAGGATTCATATTAGCTTGAATCTTAAATATGAAAGCAGAGAAAGGTTCAGTATATACATCAAGTTCTCCTTGATTAGTTACTCTTGGCATTGGAGGTAAACTAAGTTCCAAAAACTTCTCTAAAAAAGCTTCCACGCCAAAATTTGTTAAGGCGCTACCAAAAAATACAGGTGTTAATTCTCCCGCTTTAACCTTTTTAATGTCAAATTTATCTCCTGCAATATCTAATAGTTCTATATCATCAACAAGCTTTTTATGTAGACCTTCACCTATTAAGTCCTTAAATACGCTATCATTTATAGTCCCTTCCAGAGCTTCTACTGCCACTTGACCATGCTTTCCGCCATTAAAGGTTTGTATTAAATTTTTATTTCTATCGTAAACTCCTTTAAAATCGGAACCTGACCCTATTGGCCAATTCATAGGATAGGACTTTATGCCTAATACATTTTCGATTTCTTCTAATAATTCAAAGGGATCTCTACTTTCTCTGTCCATCTTATTTATAAAGGTAAATACAGGAATATTTCTTATACTGCAAACATGAAAAAGTTTTTTCGTTTGTTCCTCTACGCCCTTAGCTGCATCTATGACCATAACTGCGCTATCCGCTGCCATTAAGGTTCTATAAGTATCCTCGCTGAAATCCTGATGCCCAGGAGTATCTAATATGTTTATACAAAAATTATTAAAATTAAATTGCATTACTGAAGAAGTAACAGAAATTCCCCTTTGCTTTTCAATCTCCATCCAATCAGAAACTGCATGGCGAGACGCTTTTCTAGCTTTAACAGAGCCCGCTAGCCTAATTGCTCCACCATATAATAAAAGTTTTTCTGTTAAAGTGGTTTTGCCCGCATCTGGGTGAGATATTATGGCAAATGTTCTCCTTTTTTCTATTTCATCTATTAATTCAGACAATCATTACACCTGCTTTCAAAATTGACTTCATGGGCGATTTTATTTTTTTATTGCTTACCGTGAAAAGAATGAGCCTATATTGGGGAACACAATAAAAAAAGGGGTTTTATCCCCTTACTAAAGCTTGAATTATTTATCTAATTCAAAATCAGATTTTGGTACTCCGCAATCTGGACAAGTCCAAGAATCTGGAAGATCTTCAAAGGAAGTGCCAGGAGCAATTCCATTTTCCTCGTCCCCTATTTTTGGATCATATACATATCCACATATTGTGCAAATATACTTTGACATATTTATACCTCCTAACTATTTTGAAATCGGAATAAATCCTACTTTCTTTTGCATTTTTGAAAGTGTTTTTTGAGCTACATATCTAGCTCTAAGTGCTCCTTCTTTATATATACCTTTTAGGTACTCCTTATTTTGTGTAAGTACCTTTACTTTATTCTGTATAGGCTCTAATTCTGAAATAATTGCTTCAGCTACATCATGTTTAAAGGAAGAATATCCTTTACCCTCATATTTTTTTTCAATTTCTTCATGATTCATACCAGTTATCGTTACTAATATATCCATCAGATTTCTAACACCAGGTTGATCCTCTTTATATTTTACTATACCTAAGCTGTCTGTTACAGCCCTATTAATTTTTCTTCTTATTACCTCTGGTGGATCCATAACAAGTATTACACCATTTGGATTATCTGTTGACTTTGACATCTTTTTACTAGGGTCTTGAAGATCCATAATTTTAGTTCCCGTATCTGGAATATAAGGCTCAGGAACTTTAAAAGTATTGCTAAATAAGTTGTTAAACCTCTCTGCTATATCTCTAGTAATCTCTAGATGTTGCTTTTGGTCCTTACCTACAGGAACTAAATCTGACTGATATAATAGTATATCTGCTGCCATTAATATAGGATAAGTTAAAAGTCCTGCAGATATATTATCTCCAGTTTTCTTAGATTTATCTTTAAATTGAGTCATTCTTGTAAGTTCTCCAAAATAAGTAAAGCAACTAAGTATCCAAGCAGCCTCACTGTGGGCTGTAACATGGGATTGTATAAAAATTGTACATTTACTTGGATCTATTCCTGCAGCTAAATATATAGCAAGTAGCTCTAACGCATTTTTTCTAAGTGTAACTGGGTCCTTCCTTACAGTAATAGCATGTAAATCTACAATGCAATAATAGCAATTGTAGTCATCCTGAAGCTTTACCCAATTCTTTAATGCACCTAAATAATTTCCTAAGGTTAAATCGCCTGAAGGCTGTATTCCGCTAAATATAACTTTCTTTTCTTCACTCATCTAATCCCCTACCTATCAATAAAAATACCCTATCTTATTTTCCCATTTTATACTTTTCTAATATTTTTGTCAATATTAAACAAGGTTCCTTAAAATAGAAATTAATAGCCTCTCATCCTACCTTTAATGAGCAGGATGAAGGGCTATTAGTGTCATAGTTTCTTTTTTAGCTTTTCCAAAGTCCGTGTACATTACAATATTCTCTAGCAAAGAGTATTTCCTCGTCTATCTTGAATATAGCCTGTGGTTTCTCACCACTCTTTAAGTATTTTCTGTAAATTTTATTTTCTGTATGAACTTCAATAAATTCGATGTAATGCTCTGGTAACATAGGATGCTCAACAGCACCTACCTTAACAAGATATCCATCTGCCATCTTCTCAATAACAGGGATATGCTTTTCAACAGCAGCTTCTCTAGTGTTTTCTGTAAGTAAAGACATCGGTTGGCCACAACAAGTTAAGGTTCCACCACTTTGATGCACTACCTCTACTATATTGCCACATATTTCACATTTATATATTTGTCTTAACTGAGTCATAATAAGCCTCCTTGATAAATTTTATTTATTAATATTTATTATTCGACATATTGTAAATTTATCCTCCTTTTTCATATTTATTTGTAATAATTTTTAATTTTAAAAGCAATACTAATATAAATAATATATATAGGAGATGATTTTATGAAAAACAAAAAGCCATATGCACCAAATGAAAGAGGTCATTTTGATGAAAAACCAAAAGTTATAAAAGCATATTCTGAAAAGGATTATAGCCTACTTCCAGATAATATAAGCGATCCAATAGTTGTCAATAATATAGCAACTGAAGAATTTGATTATATTTACGATCCAGAACATGACTCTGAAGATTAAAAAAATAATATTTATGAAAGGGGTTAAATGAAAATTTAGCCCCTTTTTCAATTTTTCATTTCTGCTTCCTAACTCCACATTTCTTATTTATCTCGTTCTAAGCTGAACAGGGACATACCTGTATCTGATGTGATGATAATATCTGCTACTTTCGAAACAAGAAGTGGTGTCTTTAGATAATTCTTGTTTGCTATGCAGGTATATCCCTGGAATTACAAAATCACCCTCTTCTCGAAACAAAGGTTTCTTCCTCACTCCTCGTTCATAAAATAGTTACAGTCACATTATGAATTCCTTCTCCTTGAAAGGGAATCATATCTTCCTTCAAGACAAATCCATTTAAAGTAATTTTACTTTCCTTTCCTCTTTCAATCTTTATATTATACTTTGAGTTATCTTTATTATATATCATTTCATATCCCTTCCATTCCCCAGGTATGCAAGGTTTTACTGTAAATCCTTTTCCTTCTTGAAGCTTAAAGCCTAGAAGATTCTCTATTCCTACTCTGTACATCCATCCGGCTGCTCCTGTATACCAACTCCAGCCTCCTCTACCTATATTGGGTTCCTTTCCATAAATATCAGCTGCCATTACATATGGTTCAACCTTATACCTTTCACAATCTAAGTAAGATTTAGTATGGTTAATTGGATTTATCATATTATACATAAACCAGGCTTTATCACCTTCGCCTAAGAGGGCCTCTGCCATTATAGTCCAGATTGCAGCATGTGTATATTGACCTCCATTTTCCCTAACACCAGGTATATATCCTTTTATATATCCAGGCTCAAGGTCGGATTTATCAAAAGGTGGATACAGAAGTAAAATCATACCATTTCCTCTCTTAACCAGCTGATTCTCTAGCGCTTTCATTGCTTCAGTCCTCCTATGAGCTGAAGCTGCCCCAGAGATAACCGCCCAAGATTGAGATATTGAATCTATCTGGCATTCCTCATTTTCTGAAGATCCTAAAGGTGTGCCATCATCAAAATAAGCCCTTCTATACCATCCGCCATCCCAAGCATTTTCTTCTAGATTAGTTTTGATAAAATCACAGTAATTAGTATACAACGGAACATTTGCATAATCTTTTTCATATTCGCATAAAGGTATGAATTGTTTTAATACTTTGTATAAAAACCAACCAAGCCATACGCTTTCGCCCTTACCCTTGTTTCCAACAGTATTCATACCATCATTCCAATCTCCACTTCCCATTAAAGGTATATTATGAGATCCAAATTTTAAAGCTCTTTCTATAGCCTTTATGCAATGCTCATATATTGAGCCCTCTCCTTTCATCTTATCCACTATGCTATATCGTTCATCCTCACCTTCCTTTAGAGGCTCATCAAAGATATAACCAACTCTTTCTTGTAATATGCCATAGTCGCCGGTAGCTGCTATATATTCGGAAGTAACATAAGGTAACCATAATAAATCGTCTGAAAATCTAGTTTTTATTCCGCTATTTATTATTGGATGCCACCAATGTTGTACGTCTCCTTCTACATATTGCCTGGAAGCAGCTAATAGAATTTGTTTTCTTGTTATCTCAGGTTTTACATAACTAAGGGCTAGAACATCTTGAAGTTGGTCCCTAAAGCCATAGGCACCCCCAGATTGGTAAAAAGCACTTCGAGATAAAATTCTGCAGGATAGAGTCTGATATAAAAGATACCCATTAAGCATAATATCCATGCTTTTATCTGGTGTTTTGACCTGGATACCATTTAATAGCTTGCTCCAATAGTGCTTTATTTCTTCAAGTTCCTGCTCGCATGTTTCTAAGGATTCGTATTTGCTAACAACTCTATCTAGCTCACTTAATTCATCTTCAGCACCTAACAAAATTATGAAGCATTTTTTCTCCCCGGGCAAAAGCTTTGCTTCAACCTCTACGGCTAAACAAGGGTCGAAACCACTTCCACATGCATTAGATAATTTATCTCTACTTAATGCTATTGGAGTTTTAATACTCCCTTCCCTACCTATAAATTCCATTCTATTTCCAGTAAAGCTAGGATTGGATCCTCCAATCTTCAAATATACCTTTTGCTTAGAAAAGTGCTCATTATATTGATTTTCTGCATAAATTAATTTTTTTTCTAAGGATATGCAAGTTGTAATATGGGAAGCAGTAAATTCCGGTGAAACTCCTAATACCATTTCACCAAAATAAGCTAGATTTAGTTCCCTAACCTCTTTTGAATAATTTTCAAGCCTAACAATAATTATTTTAACACTTTCCTTGAGCGGTACAAACATTGTAATTTTGCCCTTTATGCCAAATGCTTCGTGGGTAAAGTTAGAATATCCATATCCATGTTCTATAAGATAAGAACCCGCATCTCTTAATGGACTTGGAGTTATGCTCCAGATTCTATTCGTATTTTTGTCTTTTAAATAAAGCATCTCTGAGGGGGTATCCATTACTGGATCATTACTCCAAACTGTAAGCTTATTTTCTCTGCTATTTTTATTCCAAGTATAAGCTGAGCCTGCTTCAGAGACATTAAATCCAAACTTTTCGTTTGCTATTACATTTATCCAAGGAAGTGGAGTGGTTTTACCATCCTTTAAAAGAATGACATACTCATTTTTATTTAAGTCAAACCCACCAAAGCTATTGTAGAAGGTAAGCTCTTCCATAACAACGTTGTCAAAATCTTTTTTTATACTGTATGCTAATGGCTCCTTTTCTACAGCTTTAATGCTATCTATTACCTTTTCATTTTTATATTTCTTAATCTGACCTAATAGATGACCATTTTTACTGTCTACTACTATACTAGCTATTGCCTGGAGTAAAATGATAAAGTCTTCCTTTACTCTATGTTTGCTAAATAAAAATATACCTCCTTTTTTATTTTGTCTTTCTCTCCCATAGCCTGAGGATATTATATCTTCAAGGGTATTATTTAAGGATTCATAGTAGTACTCCTCCTGTAGATTTAAAACCACTAAATCTACTGTGATGCCTTTTAGATTCCAATATTGATGAATACTTAATAGCTGTTTTAATAAATCTATTCCTGCCTCATCTCTAACCATAAGTAAGACTATAGGTAAATCTCCAGATACTCCATAGGGCCAAAGTCCTCTTTGACCTGTGGAAATATTTTTTATAAATCCACATCTTTCCTGAAATTGTGGGTTTATAAATAGGACTCTTGAAGATAGACTTTGGTATAAATTAGCTTGAGCAGATTTTATACCTAAGTATTTCATTAGAACTTCATTTTGAGTCCAAGCCAGCTCAAAGGCTCTATTAATATTTTGAAATTCTTTATACTTAGAGGACAATTCTAAGACCTGTTCTTCACTTGAGGCCATACCTGTTGAATACGCAAGAACTACAGTCTGACCAGGCTTAATTCTTACTCTTTTCCTAATGCTAATTATAGGGTCAATAACATTACCAGTGGAATTCGTAAGTACTGTGTCATTTTCCATAGCTGCAGGATCTTCTAAGCTCCTGTTTCTTCCTATGAAATTCATTCTATTAGTTTCATATTGTCCGGTTCCTATGGTTTCTCCTAAAACAGCAGTTGTTTGAAATATCCATCTTTCTTTTTCATCTTTACCCCTTTGTCTTCTATATGCTGCTACACATCCATTTTTATCAAAATAACGGGTAGCTATAAAGAGATTGCTGAAGGCTGGATGAACAATATCTGCAGTATAAGTGGCTAAGGTTATCTCACAATAGCTTGTTACTTCAACCGTTCTAGGGTGAATACTATGATTAGTTATTGATAATCTTCTTACCTCCACATTATCTTCATTTGAAACGGTTATTTCTGTATGGGTAAATAGATTACCATCTCTTCTCTTAAATTCAGCCTTATCTGCGGAAAAGTTTACCTCATATTCATCTCCTCGGTTTCTACAAGGCTGATAAGTTGCACTCCAATATTCATTTGAATTTATGTTTTTTATGTAAAAAAACATGCCACTACAATTAAGCGTTATATCCTCTTTCCACCTATATAAAGATATGTCATCAACTTTACCATATCCACTTCCACTATCTGTTACCATAAGGGAGTAGCTACCATTAGATAATATTTGAGTTTCTGGTAATTTACTAAAGGAGCCATTAAACTTTCGAACAATATTATTTTGCTTTTCAACTCCATTGGAAATAGCTTCAAATTGTTGTTCTCTATCGTATATTATTCTCTTTGGTACCTTTTCTTGAAGCAACAATTCTGTGGCTTTTACCATTGGGATATTGTGAAATCTATTTTGAAGTATATTATTATTAAGTACATTGTCTAACGCCATAAGACTCATGCCTTGATGATGAATCATATAAGATTTAATTATAGATTTCTTCTTCCCTTTTAAGGATCTTTCCCTAGTGTAGTCTATGGCTTCATAAAAACCATATCTTCCTTCTAAGCCTTCATTTGTTAACCTTTTTAAATTTGTAATTCCATCGCTAAAGCAAAAGGGAAGAGCTATTATTGTGGAATAGGGAGATATTACTAGCTCATTTAAGAGACCTCTCTTAAGACCTATCCCTGGAACCCCAAAGGCCTTGTATTGATAATTATTATTTATGTCAAAGCTGTAAAACGCTGACTCAGATATTCCCCAAGGTATCCTTCTGTCTAAGCAATATTTTTTTTGTTTTTCTACCACAGCTCTATAGGTTTCATTAAGTAAAGTATCTGGATAATCTCTCATGATAAGTAAAGGCATAAAATATTCAAACATAGTTCCACTCCAGGATACTAGCCCTTTATTTTTGTCCATCATGGTCATTGCACGACCGAGCTTAAACCAATGTTTTTGTTCTACATCTCCCTTTGCAATTGCCACGAAACTTGCCTGTCTAGCCTCTGAGGCTAGTAAATCATAATAGCTGTTAATAAGATCTTCCTTTTCTAAATCATAGCCTATTGAAAATAACTGTCTTTTTTTATCATAAACTATTGAAAAGTCCATTGTCTGTGCCATGTCCTCTAATCGTTTTATAAGAGCATAACTTCTTGAAATTAAATTTTCTGCCTCTCTTTGACTTTCCTTAAGTTGGGAAATTATATCTTTTACTAATCTTTTATCATCATCCCGTTGTATAGCCTCAAGTTTTGTTAAAAGGTCTTCCATATCCTTTGGCATTGAAACTATTTTGTTTGTGTATATAGGCAAATCTAATTTTTTAAATATTGAATCCTCGAAGGCTTCAGACTCAAAGGCTAATTCAAGTTGGGGAAATAATCTTTGAAGTTCTCCTAGTGAATTGCTTACTTTCCTTTCTAGCTTCTTGTTCCAATAAGTTTCATTTGTCGTGTTATCTTTTTTCATTTCTCTTATCCTGCTCCATAGACCAATTAATATACTTTTCCAGGTTAATAAATCTATTTTATCTTTTTTTAGTTCGATTAAACTTTGAGTATATACATCTTTATGATTAGATTTTTGTCTTAGCTCTTCTTCTGCAATTAAAACTAAATCATACATACCCTTCATTTGTCTCTTTGACAGATAATTCTCCTTAAGATATTCTTTTATTGACTCAGTCAATAACCATATATACCCTGCTAAATTACCACTATCAACAGTTGAAACATATAAAGGCCTTAAAGGCTCCTTAGTTTTAATATCATACCAATTATAAAAATGTCCCTTATATCTTTTTAAGCTTTCCATGTTTGTTATAATACTATCTGTTCTTTCTATAAACTCTATAAAACTTATATAACCCATATCATAAGCCACGATATTAGAAGTCAATCCCATACCTAAATTAGTCGGAGAAGTCCTAAAGGCAATACCAATAGGAGGGTCCTCCTGAAAGTTATCTGGGCATAACCAAGATTTCTCTGAATTAACAAAATCCTCAAAATAAGTCCAGGTTTTTCTACTTATCCTTCGTAAAAATATATCCTGTTCTTCCTTTGGTACAAAACTAGTGATTTTCCTTTCCTTGCTTATATAGAAAGCCACTAAAGGACTTAATGTCCATATAATAGAGGAGGGCAACATAAATAACCCAAGACCCAAAGACTTATTTACAGCCAAATATAATATGAAAATAGATATAAGACTTCCTGGCCACATATTTTTTATATAGCCTATAATATCCTTTCTCGATTTTAATTCTACATCTGCCGCTGTTTGCCATTCTAACATATTTCTCTTGCTAAATAGTAGCCTGTATAAGGTTCTAATTATAGCATCTAACATCAAATAAGCCTGGTAAGTTAAAAATGCGAATATCAAGAAAAACTGTTCTATTACAATCTTGCCATTTTCCATTTCTCCAGATAAGCTTATACCTCTTACTGGAGATATAACAGCTTCAGATACATCAAAAAGTATAGGGCAGACAACTGCAAGTATAGCTATTAACAGCCATTTTTCCGGAGTTCCCTTAAGCACGGTGAAGGATAAGAAAGCTAATATAATAATAGAAGGTGCCAGTATACTTCTCCTTAAATTATCTAATATCTTCCATTTGGATAGTAAATTTAAACTTGAGCGTTTAAATAGCCATGGCAATAGTTGCCAATCTCCTCTAACCCACCTATGTAATCTCATAGAACTAGAATTATAATATGCTGGATATCCATCAATCAATTCTATATCTGTAACTAAAGCACACCTAGTATAGCATCCTTCTAAAAGATCATGACTAAGTACAGAATTCTCTGGAATTTCATCTTTTAGCATACTATTAAACACGTCAATATTATATATGCCTTTACCAGTGAATATACCTTCCCCAAATAGATCCTGATATACATCTGAAATAGCATTTGAATACATATCTATCCCTGTCTCACCAGAAAATATTTTAGAAAAAATCGTTTTATTTGCACTTATGGTACCAACTATAACCCTTGGCTGCATAATACCATAACCTCTTAAAACCTTTTTATTAACTAAATCCATATGAGGTTTATTTAAAACATGCTCCATAGCACCTATAAGATGCTTAGCACTATCTCTAGGTATTTTTGTATCTGCATCTAAGGTTATAACATATCTTGCCTTCATAAGAGGCTCTATGCTTCCACTAAATACATTATAGCTGGTATTCAAACCTCCACGAAGTAATGCATTAAATTCCATAAGTTTGCCTCTTTTTCTCTCGAAGCCCATCCAAATGCCTTGTTTTTCGTTGAATTGCCTATACCTATTAAGAAAATAAAAAATATCTACTCCATTAGTACAATATTTACAATTTAAGGCTTTTATCTCCTTAATTGCAAAATCGTTTATGCTGTCATCTTCCTCTACCTTTTCCTCACTGCTATCCTTTAAATCTCCTAGTAAAGTAAAATATATATTGGGTTCTGAATTGCCTAAGTAATAAACCTCCATATCAGATATAAGATCATGTACTCTTTTTTCGCTATTTAAAAGAGTAGGAATTACAACTATTGTACTTGCCTCCTCTGGAATACCGTCTTTAAATTCAAGCTTTGGGACAAATCTAGGCTTAATTAAATGATTTATGCTCCAATTAAAGGTGGATACAACAATTTCACTGATTGGAATTATCAAAGCAATGAATGTTATTAATAAATCTATTATGCTTATATCCTTAGTAGTTTTATAATATATGGATAAAATCGAAATAATAATAAGTAAGGTTGCACCTATAGTTAATGAAATATAGGACTTTACTCCTATACTTTGAAGCTTCCTAAGTAAATAAATCCTCCTATGCTTTCTTTCAGCTATTGTATGTTCTAGAATAGTTATTCCTTCATCTATTAAATAATAACCAACATGTTTTTTGTAATCATTAGTTTTATTTGTATCTAAATTATTTTCCGATTCCAGAAAAGCACACTGGATACTTTTTTTTGCTGCATAGCTTTCAGAGACGTTATATGTTTTTGCTATGCTTTCAATACTGTGCCTATACTGATCCTTAGTTTCAAAGTCCATTTTGATGTAAATGCCCGAGGGGTCAGATCCTAAGACCTGCTCCACATAGCTAAGCTTTTCAAAGGTTTCTCTCCAGTTTAATGCTTCCACTTCTCGGATGGAATTTACACTGTTGCCCATTGATAACTGGAATATTGCTTGCTTTTGATGTTCTAGAGCCACAGCTTTTTCAATACTGGTTCCAGCCTCTTCCATTTTTACATCGATAAATTTATAAATTTCATTATCGTCTACACCATTTTCTCTAAGGTGCTTCAATAGTCTTTCTACAAAGGTTGCTGTGACATCCAAATTAGTTTCTTCCAGTTTTTTTAATTCTATACTTAAAGAATTCTTTTCTGTGGCTGAAATCAATTTATCTCCTAATTCTTCTGCCTGCTTCTTTTCCTCTTCAGCATCTATTATTTCCCCTGTAAGTTTACTGACATTTTGAATTAAGGATATTCTAAGCATAATAGGCAATGCCCATAGTTCTCCACTATTTAATATAGTATTTTCCTGATATGCATTTACAAAGTTAATTATAGAGCTTTCATTTATTCTTCCATCAGTATGGGCTACTAGTTCAGAAGCTATGTAATAAATCCTTGGAAATCCCTTAAGTAAACCCCTGTGAATTACTGGAAGATTTTTATAATATTCCATGGGCATATTATGTCTTATATCTTTATATTCTTTTTCTATTAAGTATAGATTATCTATAAGCCATTCTGATGCAGGAACAACTTCTTTCTTTGATCTTATTTCCTCATCAATATAGTTATATCCCTTCAATATATTCTTGTAGCTCAAATCTAAGCTCTTCATTATTGTTCTTCTAGAATTAGTTTTTACTTCTTTCTTATAGTAGTTTGATATTAAAGATGCATGCTCTTCTAGGCTTTCTTTACCTAAATTTGTACGTGGCACATCCTCTAGAGGATAAGTTTCCTCAAAATGTTTACTTTTTAACATTAAATAGTAAATTATAAGTATTATAAGTAAAATTATTTCTATGAAAATGTAGATCATAAAATACACCGCCTTTAAAGCATATAGCTGTCACTTTTATATTATCTCCAAAAATGTGTAAAATATGATTAGGGATATAAATAATCATAAAATCTGGTTTAATCAATTAAAGTCACAAATAATGACAAGTTTCGAAATGTCATGTATACTATAATTCGAATTATTAACAGGCAGGTATAGTGAAAATGAAATTTTCACTATACCGACTTATTTTTAAAAATCCTTTGAGTGTTAGACTCTGGAATGAAAAGTTCTTTGTAATTTCCTTTTTATTGGCAGTTGTGACTTCTTTCATGTCTGCCCCAAAGCTTGATTACATAGATTCTAAAGTGATTTTGTGCTTATTTGATTTAATGGTGATAGGTTGTGCCTTTGAAGATCTTAAAATAATGGATAGAGCAACAGTTCAAATTTTAAACAAATGCTCCAATCTAAGACTCGTTAGTCTTGTAATGTTATCACTTACCTTTTTCAGTTCTATGCTTTTAACTAATGATGTAGCTTTATTAACCTTTGCTTCCCTTTGTTATTCTTGGAGCTCTATTACTTTTAGCTTTAAACCTAAAAATAATAAAAAAGAATTTGAATGTAGTGCTAGATCCCGTACCAATAAAGAGTAAAAAACAAGCTATATTATTCGGAATTTTATTCATTGTTATAATACTTTCTATATTTAACCTTTTAAATTATTTTCTTGTCTTTATTTTAACCTTGACAATGGTGCTACTATTAAATAAAAGTCTCCTCCGAAAAGTTGATTTCTTTCTACTTGTCACCTTTATGTGCTTTTTTATTTTTATTGGAAATCTTACACACATTGAATTTGTGAATAAACTTCTTGTCTTACTTTTAAATAGTAGCAATAAGACTTTTTTCACATCTGTTATTTTAAGTCAATTTATAAGTAATGTTCCTACTGCCATTTTAATAGCCCATTTCACTAGCAATTGGAAAGAAGTTCTACTGGGAGTTAATATTGGAGGTCTTGGATAGCTTTAACAATAATAAAATCACCTTCCCTATATTAAAGGAAGGTGATTTTTAAATTTAAAGTAGAATTTTCTATAAATTAAATCTTTCAGCAACAAGATTAATAGCCTTTAGCTTATCTATTTGTCTTATAGCACAAGTAATTCTTATTTCTGAGGTTGTAATCATTTTTACTTGTATATTATTATCACCGAAAATTGAAAACATGGTAGCTGCTACACCCGAGGTATTTTTCATTCCTATGCCAACTACAGAAAACTTTGTTATGTCCTCATCTGTATTAATATTACATTCATCTATATGTTCCTTTATTATTTCCTTAGCTTCATATAAATCATCTTTTGGAATTGTAAAGGATATATTTACCTTGCCTTTTACTGGGCTTGTCTGGCTTATCATATCAATCACTATCTTACTATTTCCTAAGCTTTCGAAAAGCTTTGATAGTAAATTAATATCATTTATAATATCCACTAGAGTTATTGCTATATCATCATCACTGGTAGCAAGTCCCGTTACTGGCTTACTTTCCATATTCATATAATTTACCTCCTTAACTACAGTACCTTTAATATCTGAATTGCTAAGACCTACATAGATAGGAATTTTATACTTTTGACCAAGCTCAATAGATCTTGAATGCATAACCTGAGCTCCTAAACTTGCTAGCTCTAACATTTCTTCATAGTCAATTTCCATAAGCTTTTTAGCCTTCTTATATTTTCTTGGATCCACACTATATATGCCATCTACATCAGTATAAATCTCACAAACTCCTCCAAGCTTAATTGCAATTGCAACTGCAGTAGTATCAGAACCTCCTCTTCCTAGTGTGGTTATGCTTCCATCTTCATCTATTCCTTGAAAGCCTGCAACAATAACAATTTTACCCGCCTTTAAGCTTTCTTTTATATTATCACCTTCAATATCTTCAATTAAAGATTTGCCATGTTGCCCCGTGGTTTTAAGCCCTATCTGATAAGCCGTATAGCTTATAGCATCAAAACCTGCCTCCTTTATTGCCATAGCCAATAGGGAGCTAGATATCATCTCACCTGTTGATAAAAGTGCATCAAGTTCTCTTTTATCCGGATTATCGGTTATAGCCTTTGCTAAAGCTATGAGTTCATCCGTAGTTCCACCCATAGCTGAAACTACCACTACCACATCTTCCCCAGACTTTCTTCTTCTAATTACAGTCTCTGCAACTTTTTTTATTTTCTCAATTGTACCAACTGAGCTTCCTCCATATTTTTGAACAACAACATCCATGAAAATCAACCTTTCTTATTTATTAGCAAAAAAATAATATGTAGCAAAGGAACACCTTGCTACATATTAATAAACTTTATCAATGATAAAATAAAATGCAACTTTGTGTACCCTTGTAGCTCTCCACCATTGTTTTAGTGACAACATTCCACATGTTTTATGAAATGCCAGCGGTTATATATGCCTTTATAACTGCTTCGGCCATACTTCCTTTCATCATAGTTCAAAGTGTGCCCACTCCCTATGCCTAATATTAAGTACAGCGCCTCTACCAAGGTTACTCACATATTAAATTACGAATAGTTTAACATAAAATTTATATTTATACAATAACATTTATTATTTTACATTTGAATATACTGGTTTATTGGTTGTATGTGAAACTCTATCCGATCTCTCAGCGCTTTTGCCTGCTCCAAATCTTTCATCTAAGCTTAGATATCCTGTTATTCTGGATATACCTTGAATATTATAGCTTCCACATTTATTGCATTTCTTTTCTCCACCTTGGAGATATGTGCCACATTCCTTGCAGTATCTAATATGAAAATTGATGCCTATGTAGCTTATATTAGAATTTACATAAGCATAATTAAGTATATCCATAATCACATTTCCATCTGGTCTGTCGTCAAGTTCAACATAGCTTATATGGCCCGCATTGCATAGCTTATGATATGGGGCTTCAATATGGATTTTATCTTTTATTGATATTGGAAAATTTACAGGTACATGGAAGCTATTTGTATAATATTCCTTATCTGTTACTCCCTTTATTTCCCCAAATATTTTTTTATCCTGTAATATAAATTTACCACTTAATCCTTCTGCTGGTGTAGCATAGGTACTCCAATTTAATCTATTTTCATAGGTAAGCTTGTCCGTATAATTCCTAATGCAAGTAATTATTTTTTCGCCAAGCTGTCTTGAAGCTAGATCTTCTCCATGATGTTTCCCTTGCAGCGCAACTAAAGCTTCTGCTAAACCAATAAAACCTATAGCCCATGTTCCCTGCTTTAATATAGGCTCAATGCTATCCTCCGGGAGTAAATCTTCTGAGCCCTTCATAAGACCTTGTCCAGCAACAAAGGGCAAGTCTTTAATTCTAAGCTTTTTTAGTACATCATATCTATCCATTAATGCTTCTCTAGCTAATTCTAGCCTATTGTCTAATAAATTAAAAAACCTATCAATATCGCCTTTTGCAAGTATTCCTATCCTTGGAAGATTGATAGTTACAGGAGCGATATTTCCTCTACCCTTTGTACCAGCTTCACCATTAATATTTGAACACACGTAGGTTCTGCACCCCATTGTAGCTGGTATTATTCCTTGGTCATAGAAAACTTTATTAAAGTCTGCATCAATATTCATAAAGGTTGGGTTCATTCTTTTACTTGCTGTCTCACATGCTAACTTATATAAATAATGATAAGGATCTGTACTTTCCCTATTTACACCCTTTTTAACTCTGAATATTATATTAGGGAATATGGGTTGTTCCCCCCTACCTAAGCCCTTTTCATATTCTTTTAAGAATATCTCACAGATCATTGCTGCATCCTCTGACCTAGGAAGACCAATGTTAATTGAACTAAAAGGAACCTGAGAACCCGCACGACTATGCATGGTATTTAAGTTATATACGATACCTTGCATAGACTGTTCAACAATACGCACTAGCCTCTTTTCTGCAAGACCCTCTATTTTGGTTTCTTCAATTCCAAGCTCTAAAAGTTCATTTCTTATGCTCTCCCGGGTAGGCTCGACAAAAGAAGCCATATCATTATCAAAATCAGGGTGAGCTTGACCACCAAACATGTCATTTTGTGTAGATTGTAAAAGTATACAAGATAATTCACAGGCAGATTCTATTCGTTTAGCTCCTCTGATAAAGCCATAGCCTGTATTAAAGCCTCTTGTGAGAACCTCTTTAGTTGGGATATGAAGACAGTTTACTGTTAAATTGTAACTATCCAGATCATGGAAATAAACATCTCCATTTTCATGGGCTTTCGCTAAATGCTTTGGCATCCTAGATAAATTATGCCATTTGTTAGATTCGCTGGCAATCCGGAGTAGCTTCGAACTAAAGTTATTTCCTACGTTTGCATTATCTCTATCCGTTTCAACTCCTATCTTTTCAATAGCCTTCATCAATTCGGATTTTATTTCTCTAATCTTTGTTCTTTCTTTTCTATAGTTTGAATAAGTTAAGCCTATATCCTTATAGCCTTCCTTTATAAGCGTCTCTTGAACTATGTTTTGTATAGCCTCAACAGTTATTTCCTCATTATCCAAAGACTCTAAAGTCTTAATTGTATTTTGAGTCAACTGTATTATTTCACTTTCTTTCAAATAAAGTCCTGTTTCTTCCGTCGCTCCCTTAATAGCATTTGTAATTTTTATGGAACTGAATTTTACTCTTCTTCCATCTCTTTTCACAACATATAGCATTAACCCTTCCTCCAAACCACAATATATAGTAACATTGATTATTATACTATATCAAAGCAAAATTGGCAATTTGATTTTAAATTATTCAAAACACTTAATACTACTTTAGATACTGTTTTCTTTCATTTTTCATCATTATCTGATACATTGTAACATTATTTTTAATTGCATTGTAAATATATAATATTTTGTGCTAAAATAAAATATCAAAGGAAGAGTTAAGTGGAGGTATAATATGGATGCTTTTGTAGCAAGACAACCTATTTTTGACAAAAATGAAAACGTTGTCGCCTATGAGTTATTATTTAGGTATGGAGTTAACAATTATTATGAAAACTTGAATGGGGACTCTGCAACCTCCGATGTAATAACAAATGCCTTTTTCATCATAGGGGTAGACAAATTAACCTTTGGTAAAAGAGCTTATATTAATTTCACAGAAAACCTTCTTAGAAATGAAACTGCTTCCCTACTTCCAAAGGAATGTATAGCAGTCGAAATACTAGAAAACATATTACCAGACCTTTCCTTGACAAAAGCTCTAAAAAAACTTAAAAAGTCAGGTTATACCTTGGTATTAGACGATTTCATTTTTAATAAAGAGTATTTACCCTTTATAGAGCTAGCAGACATTATAAAGGTTGATTTTTTAATAACCACTGGTGAAGATAGAAAAAGAATAATAAATTTAGTTGGAAATAAGAAAATAAAGTTCCTTGCCGAAAAAGTTGAAACAATAGAAGATTATAAGCAAGCCAAGGAACTTGGCTATAGCTATTTTCAAGGGTATTTCTTCAGCAAACCCTTGATAGTATCAAGAAAAACTATTTTTTCAACAAAATTTGCCTATATTCAATTACTAAAGGAGTTATATAAAGAAGACATTGAATTTAGCGAAATTGAAGACATAGTAAAAAAAGATGTCTCTCTTTCCTTTAAATTATTAAAATATATTAATTCTGCCTCCTTAGGTATGAAGAAAGAAATAAGTTCAATTAGAAACGCTTTGGTGCTACTTGGGAAAAAGGAGGTTGTTAAATGGCTTTCTTTAATGACCTTAAAAGCTCTCAGCAGCAATAAGCCAGAGGAGCTTCAAGTCTTATCTATTGTCAGAGGACGATTTTGTGAATTACTAGCTCCAAAGGTTGGCCTTTCTGAGTCTGCTTCATCAGTTTTTTTAATGGGAATGTTTTCTGTTATAGATACAATCCTTGACAGACCAATGATAGAAATACTTATGGAATTAAATATTTCCTTTGAAATACAAGTTGCTCTCTTAGGCGGGGATAATAGGTTTAAAAAATTATATGATCTTGTGTTATCCTATGAGCAAGCAGATTGGTCTAATTTTAGTGCTTTAGCCAAGGAGCTTGACCTAGATGAAAATGAAGTTCCTATTTTATACTTAAAATCGCTTGAATGGAGTAAGAATTTATTAGTTAATTAAATTTCTATTTAATTTAAAATAATTTTACTTTTGATAAATAATATAGTGAAAATTAGTAAATAATAACTATATGAAAATAAGATTTTTGATTTATGGTCTCGGAGGTTGGTGTCTGGAAATCTTTTGGACAGGACTTGGCTCACTTTTATCTGGAGATATGACGTTGCCAGGAAGGACATCTATTTGGATGTTTCTTATTTATGGTCTTGCAGTTTTTATTGAACCAATTCATGAAAAGTTAAGGGGAAGGTCAGTGTTTATAAGAGGAGGTGTGTATGCTCTCACAATTTATTTTATCGAATTTACTACTGGCTTGACCTTAAAGCTATTATTAGGTACTTGTCCTTGGAGCTATTCTGGTATACCATTATCTATTTATGGAATTATCACCCTAAGTTATTTGCCTGTTTGGTTTTTAACAGGACTATTATTTGAAAGGACACATGATTTATTACTTCAACTTAAAAAAATAAGGCCAGCCGCACAATCATAACAGCTTGCCTTGTTTTTTTATTCTCTTTCTTCCTCAGGATCTACCACGGGTGCATACTTGTTAAATACTTTATCAAGAAAATGACAAGAGCAAAATGCATATATGCCTGGGGCTAAAATTGTAATAGCCGGATGTATCTTATAAATTAATAATATTACACCAACAAAATCTAAGGCACATAATATTGTTGTACCTAGATGCTTATTGCCCATAATAAAAGAGGTTTTAATTAAATTTTTTATAGTTGTATCAAATCTTGCAAGTAAAGGATAAATGTAAATTGTCATGATAAGCAGTTGTACTAAAATTAAAGCCTGAACTGCAAATATAGGAATGGCAAAGCTTTTAAAGATAGCTATATTTGATATATTAAAAACTAATATAATATATGCAAAAAATAATATAAAGCTTAATATAGAACCTTGCTTAAAATTCATTTTAAAGCTTTTCATATATTCTTTAGTTACACTTATTTCACCTTCTCTAAGATATTTTCCCATAACATAAAAGAGTGCTGAAGTAGATGCTCCCGTTGCAAAAAGTGGTATAGCTATTAAGAAGCCTGTGTACGACTTATCTGGCTGAGAAGCCACTAAAAAAACAGTAAAAAGTATAACTGGTAAACTGAAAGCGAACCATAGGATTGTACACATAAAAGTATGATAAATATAATTACATATCTTATAAAGCATTCCGTCAGTACTAAACATAGTTATATATACCCCCTAAGAAATACATTTTTATAAATTATAACATACTCTTTTATACTTGTCTAAAAAATAACAAACAATTATTCTTAATATTTGTTTGTACTGTTGTATTATTCTAATAATTAAATATATAATATTTATGAATACTAATTAAAGGAGTTGAAAAAAATGGATGCTTTAAATGATTTTAATGGTGTAGTTATCTTTGGTGAAATGTGTACTGGAAAAGATACCTTAGGCGATATGCTTATGGACCTTGATAAAAAATGCAATAAATATAATATAGGCAATGTAGTAAGACAATTTTTCCCCATACTTAAAGTTAACCAAAGCTTTAAGGGTAAGAATAGAATTTTAGGCCAAAGGCTGGCAGATAAATTAAGGGAAGTGGACCCTCAGATACTTAATGATTATTGCTTAAGTATTTATTACGAAAAATGGGAGAAATTCTTTCAGTGGAAGGAAGCTCCGGATATAGATTTTAAAGAGACTCTTATGAAGAGACTCTCCCAAATTAAGCTTAAGGAAATTCCATTAATTATAGGTGGAAGAACCTATGATGATTTTAATTATTGGTCAGGAAAAAAGTTCTTAACTTTAGGTATCACTTGCCAAAGTGATATAAGATTTGATCGATTAGTGAAAAGAGATGGTATAGAAATAGCTAAAAATAGTAATTTCAAACATAATACAGAAATAGACGTAGGTGAAATTTCTAAAAACAAGTGCGAAATAGTTATAGATAATAGTGGGGATTTCTCCAGCTTAAAAAAGCAAGCGGAATATATATTAGAATTATTTAAATAGTAGTTTAATCCATATAAATTATAGGTTAATCCATATATATTATGGATTCGCCCTTAGCTAAGCTTTCTTTAACATTAAGGATTCTCTGATTAGAGGATCCTCTATATTTTAAATTATCCTCTTTTTTATCCTCTTCAAACCTACCATCTACTAAAACATCAATATTGTTTATAAGAAGTTCCCAGCCCTTTCTAGTTTTTAGGTTCATAAGTATATATTCGAAGGTATAACCGGTATAACACCATATACTAAGTGGCATCTTTTTTATTTCTGTTGAAAGATATGCAAATTCCTCACCTTGCTCAAAGGGATCTCCACCAGAAAAAGTTACACCCTTTATTATAGGGTTTTCTTTTAGCTCCTCTAAGAGTTTGTCTAACGACGTCTCGATGCCTCCATTAAAATCATGTGTTTCCTTATTAAAACACCCTAGGCAATTATGTATACAGCCCTGGGCAAAGAAAACTCTTCTTATCCCTTCTCCATTTACTAAGCTTTCATAAGCTATTCCTGCTAAATTTACAGTTTTATTTTTAAGCATAATTCTCCTTAATATATCAATACTAAATTTAAATCAATAATATCACATTGAAATATTCAAGTATAGGTTTTTTTATAATGATATGCTATAATTTTCCTATTATATATACCTAGGAGATGCAATCCATGTTAACAAAATTATTAAAATCAAAGTTTATAAAAATAGATCCAAATATGAATAGGTATTTATATAATAAGCTTAACAGAGAAAAATATGGGTATCTATCTGGATTTGTAGGTATAGTAATAAATCTCACCATCTGCTTATTAGAATTTTTTATAGGTTTCATAACCAATTCAATTGCTATAACAGCAGATGCTTTTCATAATCTTACAGATGTAGCTGCTTCAATTATCACAATAATTGGTTTTAATTTATCTAATAAGCCTGCGGATGAGGAGCATCCCTTTGGCCATGGAAGAATAGAGTATCTATCTGCAGTGATGGTCTCTTTTATCATTTTATTAATCGGATTGGTGGTAGAATAAAAATAGTACAATAGAAATTGAGAAAGTTCCTGATAAGTATTACAATAAAAATAATAGATGGAGGGACTTAATCATGAGAAAACAACACGATAAA
>Ga0209125_1000891_pt1 | contig 32925 bp, 28 predicted proteins | sample BarGraIncub1131A_FD_184503 | JGI IMG/M metagenome (GOLD analysis project Ga0209125, IMG submission 184503) | Arctic peat soil microbial communities from Barrow, Alaska - Barrow Graham LP Incubations 11-31A (SPAdes) (version 2) | ecosystem: Environmental > Terrestrial > Soil > Wetlands > Peat... | reverse complement strand
AATATCGCTTCTTTTATCATTATATTTAGGTAGTACTTCAAAGCCTGCATCTTCCATTAGCTTAGAACAAAATATTGCCCCTTTTAATGCTTCAATTGTAACATGAGGTGCTAAAAATAAGCCTTGGAATAATAATCTCATAACACCAAAGGTTGAACCACATTCCCCACCTATTCCAGGTACAGTTAACCTATAGGCTGCATTGGTTACATACTTTTCTTTTCCTGCTATATACCCACCAGTTGGAGCGATTCCCCCTCCTATGTTTTTAATCAAAGAGCCTGCAATTAAATCTGCTCCAACATCCGTTGGTTCTAGGTAATCAACAAATTCCCCATAACAATTATCAACAAAGCATATTACATCTCGAGCTTCCTTAACCTTTTCTATAATAACTTTAATATCCTCAATTAGTAAGGCTTTTCTCCAACCATAACCGGTTGATCTTTGAATATGAACCATGCTTATAGATAAATCCGATTTTAAAGTTTTTATAACCTCTTCTATATCCACAATTCCATCTTTTAAATCTATTTGTTTATACTTTATTCCATAATCCTTTAAAGAACCCATGTTTTTATCAGAATTAATACCAATTATATTATGAAGGGTATCATAGGGGGTTCCACAAATTGTAAGTAGTGTATCTCCAGGCCTTAGATTTCCCAAAAGTGCTGCTCCAATAGCGTGGGTTCCATTAACAAAATGTGGTCTGACTAGAGCACTTTCGCAATTAAAAATTCTGCTATAAACTCTATCTAAAGCATCTCTTCCGATGTCACCGTAACCATAGCCTGTAGAGTTCGTAAAGTGGCTGTCGCTGATTCTTTCCTCTTGGAAGGCTCTTAGTACCTTTAATTGATTATATTCCTTTATTTCATCATATTTCTTGATTTCATCACTGATTGAAACTTTAGCTTCATTATAATGTGAAATAGTATCCTTATCTATTTTATATTTATTTATTAACAATTCTTCAGTAATTTTATTCATAATACTCCTCTTCTGTTTTATAAAATAATATACGCTTGCAACTAGTACAGTACCAAAAAAACTCACTAAAATAACACATCTTAAGATGTGTTATTTTAGTCCCTTATTATTTTTAAGTTATAGCTCTTCTATATATTCATCGAGTTTATCGGTAAATAGTATTTGTTTAGATGGCGTAATGGTAGACATAGCATGTTTATATACCATCATTTGTTTACCTTCACAATCAAAAAGCACAATAAAATTGTCAAACCCAGTAACAAAACCTTTAATTTGAAAACCGTTTGTTAAATGGATAATTACTGGAATTTTATTTTTTCTAGCATTATTTAGAAAAATATCCTGTAAATTATTTGTTAATTTATTCATAGCAATCACCTTCCACACTATTATTATTTTGATAAGTATTTATTATAAAATCTACAATTTCTTCTTCCGTATTAAATTGTTCTTTATCTATCCAAATAGCATCTTGTTCCTTTCGAAACCAGGTTAATTGCCTTTTTGCATAATTTCTGCTTCCCTGTTTTATCTTTTCTACTGCCAGATAGTAGCTTATGTGCCCATCTAAATAATCCAAGAGCTCCTTATAGCCAATCCCTTTCATAGATTGCGTTGAAATATTATAACCTTGTGCCTTTAAAGTTGAAACCTCATCTAATAAACCCTTTTTTAACATGTCTTCAACTCTATCGTTTATTTTATTATACAAATCATTTCTATTCATAGTCAATACAAAATATTTAAATTCAAAGTCTAGAGGCTTTTTTTTATTTTCTTCCTTGAATTCATTAATAGTTTTACCAGTAAGCTTATAAACTTCTAATGCCCTTATTACCCTCTTCACATCGCTAGGGTATAATTTTTCGAAGGAGTAACTATCAACTTCCTTCAATTTAGAATGTAGATACTCTGCTCCTTCAGTTTTAAGAAGTTCCTCTAAACTATTTCTATAATCTTGATCTTTATTTATTGATGCAAAATCATAATCGCATATTAAGGAATTTATATATAAACCTGTTCCTCCCACCAATATAGGAAGTTTCCCTATCTCCCACATTTCCTCCATTTTAATTTTAGCTAAAGTTTTAAACTCAGCCGCGCTAAAGGAAACGTCTGGCTCTATAATATCGATTAAATGATGTGGAATACCTTCCATCTCGCTACTTGATATTTTTGCACTTCCTATATTCATATGTTTATATATTTGCATAGAATCTGCTGAGATAATCTCCCCTTTAAGTCTTTGAGCTAACTTAATTGAAATATTTGTTTTCCCAACAGCAGTAGGACCGGATATAATAATTAATTTTTTATTCTTCATATCTATATTCTTTTGAACCTCTTTTCAATTTCGTTAAGAGTTAATTTTATAATAGTTGGTCTCCCATGAGGACATGTAAAAGGGTCCCTAAGATTGCCTAAATCAATTATTAGGGAATCCATTTCCGATAAGCTTAAAGCATCCATGGCTTTAACTGCCGCTCTACAAGCTTTTCTTGCTATATTTCCATAAATAATATCTGTGGTTTTACCCCTGCCCATATTCTTTAAATCATCTAATATATCCTGGAAAAGGGATATTAAATTGGGTTTCCCAAGTATTATTGGAACTTCTCTTATATTAACTGTATTTTCACCAAATACCTCAATATTAAATCCAGTTCTTTTGTAAATATCTTCATTTTCTTTATAAATATAAAAATTCTCTAAAGAAAGCTCTATTATTTTTGGTATTAATAGAATTTGAGATATCACTACATTGTTTTCTATTTCCCCCATATATTTTTCAAATAACACTTTTTCATGAGCAGCATGCTGATCAATTAAAAATAGTTCTTCTTTAGCTTCTGCAATAATATAGGTACTATTAAATTGTCCTAGTATCTTTAAAGCTGGAAGCTTACTTAGACTTTCTTCCCTTATATAGGTTGCTTGAGTCATTTCCAATTCTTTATGTTCGATACCTTTTTCTTCTTCACTAAGATATGTACCCGAAACTTCTTTTTTAAAATCTATAGGCAGCTGATAGGCCATCTTCTCGTGAGGTTTCTCTCTTTCTTCATAAGAAGAACCTTCCCCAAAGCTTTTTTCTTCTTCTATGACAAAACTTCCCTCTAAAAAGTTTCTTAAAGCTTTATGAACTGAATCAAATACCATTTTAAATATTTCTCTATCATCATTAAACTTAACTTCTGTTTTTGCTGGATGTACATTTACATCAATAAGTTCAGGATATATATCAATAAATATAATGAAAAAAGGAAATTTATTTATTGTTATAAAGGATTTAAAAGCTTTTTCACAAGCAGCAGTTATAAGCTTACTTTTAATATACCTGCCATTTATATAAATATTTTGATTATTTCTACTACCCCTTGATAGGTTTTCATTGCCTATATATCCATAAACAGACATTGTATCCCCGTGGCTTTCGATTTCTATTAAATCATCACAGGTTTCCTTATTAAATAAATCTCTTATCACATTTAAGGTATCCGGCGAGCTGAAGGTATTAATCACTCTTTTAGAATTATTAAATAATTTAAAGGCAATTTTAGAGTTTGCTATAGCAATTTTACTTACGATTTCAGAAATTAATCCTGCTTCCCTTTGGGTAGATTTTAAGAATTTTCTCCTGGCAGGAACATTATAAAATAGATCAAATACCTCAATTGTAGTTCCAATGTTAGCCCCTACGTCCTTAATATAATCAAGATGTCCTCCTGTGTAGGAAACTTCCTTGCCAAAATCGAATTCCTTTACTCTACTTTTTAATATAACCCTAGAAACTGCGGCTATACTTGCTAGGGCTTCCCCTCTAAAACCTAAGGTTTTTATTTTAAATATATCTTCGATCCCTTCAATTTTACTGGTTGCATGGGAAAGAAAAGCCCTTTCTATATCCTCCGGATGAATGCCTTCACCATTATCAATTATTCTTATTAATTGTTGCCCTCCCTCTTCAATCTCAATTGTTATATCTTTAGATTGAGCATCAATACTATTTTCAATTAATTCTTTAATAACTGAGGCAGGCCTTTCAACAACCTCCCCTGCTGCTATCTTATTTGCAGTATTTTCATCTAAAATATTAATCCTACTCAAATTTTCACCTTCTATTATTAGTATTTATAGGTAAGCCTTAAGTTATACTTTTAGCCCCTTTTATTAATTCGTTCATTTTATTCATACTTCCAATTGGGGTCATATTTAATATATCAAGCTTGGAAATATCCTTAATGAAATTTTCTCTTTCTAAATCCGATATATCTAATTGTTTTTCATCCTTAGACTTTACTTCTTCCTTTAATTTGTTCTTTATCAATTTATTGTCCTTATTTTCAAGACTTAATAATATTTCCTTTGCTCGAACAATCAGTTCACTTGGAAGTCCGGCTAGCTTAGCAACTTCAATACCATAGGATTCATCTGCTCCACCTTCAACAATTTTTCTTAAAAAAGCAATCTCTCCCCCTATCCTCTTAACAGCCACAGAATAATTTTTTACTCCTTTAATTACCCCTTCTAATCGGACTAGTTCATGGTAATGAGTCGCAAATAAGGTTTTACAGGATAAACTATTAGAACTGCATATATATTCAATAACAGACCATGCAATACTTAATCCATCGTAAGTGCTTGTCCCTCTTCCAACCTCATCAAGCAATATTAAGCTTTTATTTGTAGCATTTTTTAATATATTTGATACCTCCCACATTTCTACCATGAAGGTACTCTTACCCGCAGCTAAATCATCTGAGGCACCTATTCTTGTAAATATTTTGTCGCACACTGAAAGCTCTGCCTTGGACGCTGGAACGAAGCTTCCCATTTGAGCCATAAGAATAATTAAAGCTACTTGCCTCATAAAAGTAGATTTACCTGCCATATTAGGGCCGGTTATTAGCAGAAATTTCTCATCCTCCATATTTATATAAATATCATTAGCTACAAAACTTCCACTCTTTAAAACCTTTTCTACCACTGGATGTCTTCCATCTTTAATTTTGATAACTCCATCATCAAAAAATACTGGCTTACAATAATTATTTTCTCTTGCTACCGTGGCTAAAGAAAGCATGCTATCAATTTTAGCAAGTACAGTTGCTGCCTCTTTAATCCGTATTATCTGCCCTTCTACAGTGTCTCTTATTTGAGTAAATATATCATATTCAATAATAGATAGCCTGTCCTCTGCTCCCAGTATTTTATCTTCAATTTCTTTTAATTCCTTAGTTATAAATCTTTCCGCATTCGATAAGGTTTGTTTTCTAGTATATCTTCCCTCCGGAATGTTTCCGGAATTAGCATTAGTTATTTCAATATAATAGCCAAACACCCTATTATATCCTACCTTCAAGGATTTAATACCTGTAAATTCTCTTTCAGAATTCTCCATATTTGCAATCCATTCTTTACCATGGGCCTTAGCCTGTCTTAATTCATCTATCTCTCCATTATAGCCTTCCTTAATGATATTGCCGTCTTTTATAGACAATAAGGGACTATCCATTATTGAATTTTCCAAAATATCATATAAATCTTTAAGTGTATCAAAATTATCCTTTATATCTTTAAACAGGCTACTATTTAAAGTAAATAGATGTTCTTTTATGTTTGGCAGTTTAGAGATTGAGCTCTTCAAGGCAATAAGTTCTTTTGCATTAACACTTTTAGAGGATATTTTCCCACAAATTCTTTCTATATCATATACTTCCTTTAAGTCTTCCTTTAAGTCTTCCATACAATTTACATTATTTAATAGCTCTTCAATTGCATCTAACCTTTTATTTATACTTTCTTTATGGATTAGAGGCTGTTCTATCCATCTTCTGAGCTCTCTGCCCCCCATAGAAGTAACAGTTTTATCAATAACCCATAGCAGTGACCCTTTCTTAGATTTATCTCTTATGGTCTCCGTTAGCTCTAAATTTCTTCTTGAATTAATATCTATAGTTAAATAATCTGTGATATTATAATAATCTATTTTAAATATGTTAGTTAAAACGATTCTTTGAGTTTCCTCAATATAATTTAATAAACCATTACAAGAAGCAAGAAAAGCTTTTTCATAGCTGTCAGTATTAAAATTATCAAATTTGCTAAAGTTTGATCCAATATTTTTATTATAAAATTCCTTAGGTCGAATTGTAAAATGTATATTAAATCTTTCATTTATGCTAGCTATTATTCCGCTTTTAGAAAAGTTATCTTCAATTACAATCTCACTAGGATTAAACTTAGATATTTCATCTAGTATGGAAACAGTATCAACATAAATATTGGTACCTAATAATTCGCCAGTGGAAATATCCGCAAAGCATATACCACATTGATTATTTTCGCTATAAAGGCTCATTATATAATTATTTTTGTTTTCTTCCAAAAATACTCCTTCATTATATGTACCTGGAGTATATATCTTCACTATATCTCTTTTAACTATTCCCTTAGCAAATTGAGGATCCTCCATTTGCTCACAAATAGCTACCTTATAGCCCTTATTAATAAGTCTTCCTACATAAGTACTTGCAGCATGATAAGGGATACCACACATAGGTGCTTTCTTTTCTAAGCCACAGTCTCGTCCCGTTAAAACGAGTTCAAGTTCTTTAGATGCAAGCTCTGCATCCTCATAAAACATCTCATAAAAATCTCCAAGTCTAAAAAAAACTATACAGTCCTTATAGCTATCCTTTATTTGAAAATATTGATTCATCATTGGTGTCAGAGCCATCTTAACACATCCTTTATAATGTTTGATTACAAGGCTTCCCCATTTAAAGAGAAGGAAAAAGCCTCCGTTATTTTAACGTTTATTATTTTGCCTGTAACATCTTCTTTGTTATTTACATTTACAATCTTTCCAGTCCTAGTTTTTCCAGTATATACTTCTTTGTTATGTTTACTTATTCCTTCAACTAGTACTTCTACATTTTTTCCAAGATAAGCTTTGTTTTTATTAATTGAGGATTCATTTATAACCTTTACTAATCTTTGAAATCGTTCATGCTTTACTTCATCTGATATCTGATCTTCCATTTCATCCGCCGGGGTGCCCTTTCTTCTAGAATAAATAAAAGTAAAGGCAGAATCAAAGCCAACTTCTTTAATTAAGGATAAAGTATCAAGAAAATCTTCCTCAGTTTCCCCTGGAAACCCTACAATTATATCTGTAGTTATTGAGACCTCAGCTATAGATTTCTTGATTTTCGAGACCAAACTTAAATAATCCTCTCTGGTATATTTCCTATTCATTTTTTTCAATAAACTTGTAGAGCCAGATTGAACAGGTATATGTATATGCTCACATACCTTTTTAAGCTCTAAAACAGCCTGTATAATATCATCAGAGAGATCCTTAGGATGAGAGGTCATAAATCTTATTCTTTCAAGCCCCTCTATTTTATCTAATCTATAAAGTAGTCCGGCAAAATTTATTTTCTCTTCCAAATTTCTGCCATAGGAGTTTACGTTTTGACCAAGCAAAGTTATTTCCTTATAGCCCTTTGCTATTAAATGTTTTATTTCATTTTCTATATCAATAGGCTTTCTACTGCGTTCACGCCCTCGTACGAAGGGAACAACGCAGTAAGTGCAATAATTATCGCAGCCATACATTATGGTTACAAAAGCCTTTAAGGAGCTTAGTCTGTCCACAGGTAAACCTTCAACAATACCTTGCTCTTTATCTGAAACTTCAATAACTGAATTGTTAGTTTGCAATACTTGATTTAAATATTCTGGAAATTTATAAGAATTATGAGTACCAAAGATTATATCTACAAAGGGAAACTTTTTAATAATGTTTTCTGCCATACCTTTTTGTTGCATCATACACCCACAAACTGCAATTATTAACTTAGGATTTTTTTTCTTTAAAGCTTTTAGTTCTCCTAAATTGCCATATACTTTAAGCTCTGCATTTTCTCTTACACAACAGGTATTAAAAATAATAATGCTAGCTTCATCTCTTGCCTTAGTACTCAAATATCCTATGTTTTTAAGCATTCCTGATAGCTTTTCTGAATCTTCCTCGTTCATCTGGCATCCCCAGGTCTCTATACAATAAAATTGTTTTTCCTTAGTATTATTCAAAAATTAAACACTCCTTTTATTGAAAGTATGTCTTCCAACCTAATTAAAAGAGAAATACTTTTTAAAGAATTTCTCTTTTATAGCTATTATTTATATTTTATAAAGTTGGAAATTATAATTTTGTTTGCTAATTTTAAAGCCCACACTTTTATACAGATTATAAGCTGGTGTGTTGTTTGAGTTTAATTTTATAAAAACCTTGGTATAACCTAACTGCTTAGCCGTTTTAATAAGGTTATACAATAGCATTTTACCAAATCCATTTTTTCTGAACTTATCAATAATACCAAAATTAACAATTAAAGCTACTTCTTCATCCTTTATAAGCTGGCCATAGCCAACATATTCTTGGCCGTTTTTAATGAACAAACCCCCTGCTTCTATATAATAATCTTGAATTAAATCACTAATTATATCCTCAACACTTAAGGGTGTTCTATCCATATTATGAAATATTGAGTTTTGAATTGAGCATCTTAATTCTTGATCCTTATTTTTTTCAAAGGGTTCAATATTAGCTCTATCAATAGTATAAGGTATCACTTCATCAATGTCTAAACACATTCTTAAAGTACCATCTAATCTTTTAAAATTTAGATTTTTTAAAATAGTATAATTATAATTATTAAGTTCACAATTATAATTTATTTTATTTAAATATTTGAAACTGTTTAATAAGTATCTATACCCTTCTTCAGGATTTAGAGAACTAACATACATGGAGTTTATTTTATATTCTTTTCTACTAATTCTTTCGCTCCAAATATACCCAATAGGTATATTGCCATATAATAATAGGCTTACTTGCTTCCTAAGAATTATTTTCTTAATAAAATTATAATCATTATATATTGAAAACAAATCCTTGTTCATTGGATTAAAATTAGTTCTACCTGTATTAAACTCTTTAATGATCTGAATATTTCCTTTTATATTAGATAAACTATACATAAATATCCTCTTAAATTACCAAATAATATAGTCATAGTATAAATCTTAAATATGCTCTCGTCAAATCAATCCTTATCAAGTATATATTGTGAAAAGTTATTTATAAATGCTTCTTCCTCAACTAAGTACTTTACTATTTTATTAAGTTTATGAATATAATTATTTTCCTCTATTTCTACATGTTTTATATATTTATTATACCCTAACTTCCAAAAATCCTTTGGGAAAATTATAAAGGCAAGTATAATTTTTAGTTCATCCTTAGATAGTTTATTTTCTAAAGAATATGCTTCAAGAAAAGTTTTAGCATACAGAAAATCCCAATGGAAATTGCTAATGAACATAGTCTTTCTTATTATTCTGGCTATATCCCAAAGCTTGTAATTTTTTCGGAGCTTTTCTATGCCATCAATAAAATATTCGTCACTTTTACATATTCTCTTAAAACAGGAAGTAGAAAGTTCGATAACCTTTACCGAATCTTTAAGCACAAGATCTGAGTCTTGTAACAATTCTATAGCTTTAAGTCCAAATGCTCTAGCACTATCTAAAGTATTAATATATAGTTCATCAAAAGCATCAAGATTTCTTTTGTTATTTACTATTTTCTTTATATACAAAAGCATTTTAAATCTCTTGTCAAATTCTACATACCAATTAGTTGACTTATCCTTAATTCTTATGTTTTCTTTCATAATTATTGTTGAAAGGTAGTGAAATCTTGCCACCAAGGAAAATATTTTTTCGAAGTCTTCACTATTATAATCTATAGCCTTATTTTCTTTATAATTTGTTACAAAATATAAAGTTTCTTTCGATTTAACAAAGAGTTTATCTTTTTTTGTTTTATAATAACAGATAAAATTGTTGAAGCCAGCTGTCATTAGCTTATCTGATATAATAAAACTTGCTTTAGTTTTATCTAAGCCATGTTTAATTCTACTAAGTTTAAAAGTTTTACCCTCTGCATCTTTTATTATATAATAGCCACTTATATAACATATATCTAAAACCTTTATGTCATACTCTAAAATAACTTTTTCTATTTCTTTTTTCTCTTTTACACTCAAACTTCTACTGCGTAATTTATTATAAATATCTGATTCCATATATACCTCTTCAAAATAATACTTCTAAAGTATATTTCTGATATATGAAATTAATGACAAAGGGACACATCTATTACTAGAGTATCCCTAAATATTTAAACTTCTTCAACCTCTTTTATGCTGAGGGCTATTTTTTTTGTTTCATTATTTACTTCTAAAATTTTTGCTTTTACCATTTGTCCTATAACTAAAACTTCACTTGGTTTATTGATATGCTTATGGCTAATCTGTGATATATGAACCAACGCATCCACTCCTGGCTCTAATTCTATGAAGGCTCCGAAATTAGCAAATCTAACAACCTTTCCTAAAACCACTGTATCCACTGGATATTTATCTATAACATTATTCCAAGGATCCTCTTGAAGCTTTTTAATGCTTAAAGAAATCTTTTTCTTTTCTTTATCTACTTCCAATACATATACCTTTATTATATCTCCTTCAGTTAATACTTCTGAAGGCTTGTTAACTCTTCCCCAAGATATTTCAGAAACATGAAGTAGTCCATCAATTCCCAAGATATTTACAAAAGCTCCAAAACTTGTGAGTCTCATAACCTTGCCTTCAACTATTTGACCAATCTCCAAATTAACTATTGCAGCATTTTCAACCTCTGCATGCTCTTCCTTTAAAATATCCCTTCTTGAACCTACAATTTTAGTAGATCTTCTATCTTGCACAAATTCGATTATATTTATGTCTAATTCCTTACCCATATAGTCGTTTAAATTATCAACCCTAAATAGCTCTAAATGAGAAGCTGGAATAAATATTCTAACCCCCTTGTAGCTAGCTACTAAACCACCTTTAACATTTTCTTTAACGGTTACATTTAATATTTCCTTCTTTTCAAAGGCATCCTTAATAATATCAAGAGTCCCTTCTCTTTCTAATTCTTTTCTTGATAATACAACATATCCGTCCTCATTTTTTCTACTTATAACCTTTACTTGTACAACATCTCCTATTTTAAAGATATCATTTAAAGATTCTTCATCGTTATAAGCTACTTCACCTATTGGTAAAAGTCCATCTGCCTTATAATTAATGTTTACAAAGGCTTCCTTATCATTTAATGATACTATTTCTCCTTTTAAAACATCACCTACAGCTATTTTATTACTGTTTTTGTCCATAAAAGCTAATTGCTCATTCATTTCTACTTCTTCATTATTATCCATTTTTTTAATTGTCTCCTTTATAATCCACTCTGGTGTAGAAGCTCCAGCTGTTACACCAATGTTTTGTATGTTATTTAATAAGTTAATCGGAATTTCTCCAGCATTTTCAATATGAAATGTATTTTTACAATTGGTTTTACATATTTCATATAGCTTACTGGTATTTGAACTATTCTTACCTCCTATTACTAGCATCATGCCAACTTTTTTAGAAATATTCTCCGCAGCGAATTGTCTAACCTTTGTTGCTGTACAAATTGTATTAAAAGAGCATATTTCTTTACACACTCTTATAACTGCCTCTAATACGGAAATAAAATTAGATTCCTTTTCAGTTGTTTGAGATACTACGCATACTCTTTGTGTAAGGGAACCAATATCCTCTCCACTTTTAGCAATAATAGCCTTATTTTGGCAAAAACCATTTATTCCAACAACTTCAGGATGTTCCTTATCCCCAACAATAATTATTTGGTAGCCAAGTTCATAGTACTTTTTAACCTTTAATTGTATATTTGTAACATAAGGACATGTAGCATCTATGATTTTTAGCTTATGAGCAATAAGGTGCTCTAAAACCTCTGGGGAAATACCATGAGATCTTATTATTATAATATCATTTTCATTAAGTTTGTCCACTTCATTAATTTCAATGGCAAATATTCCTTTATCCTTTAAAAATTCTACCACATCTTTATTATGTATTAATGGACCTAGTGTGTATATATCTTTTCCATGAATTTCTCTTGTTTTTATGCTAATATCTACTGCCCGTTTTACTCCAAAACAAAAACCAGCATTTGCCGCTAAAAAAACTTTCACAATTATATCACCTCAGGTTGTGGAATTGTTATATTAACCTAAACTAACTTATTACTAATTCTATAAAAATTATATAAACCCTTTATTTATCTTATATATTACTTAATGTTTAGCTCTCCTGCAAGATGACCTGTGGAGAAGGCAATTTGCAGATTAAAGCCACCCGTTTCTCCATCAACATCAAGGATTTCACCTGCAAAATATAGGTTTTCAATAAGCTTAGACTTCATAGTAGATGGATCCACCTCCTTTGTGCTTATCCCTCCCTTTGTTATGATTGCTTCTCCTATTGGTCTATATCCTTTTATGTGCATCTCTAAATTCTTTAAAGCCTCTACAATGCTTTTTCTTTCTTCTTTTGTGATAAGATTAACCTTTTTATTTTCATCAATACCAGCTTTTCCTATTATTACATTTATCAGTTTTTGTGGAAGGATGTCATCCAAGGAATTCTTAAAGGATTTATTTAAATTTAACATGAAATCCCTTTGAATTCTTTTGTCTAACTCTTCATAACTTAAAGCAGGTTTTAAATCTATTGAAGCCACTTTAGCATTCTTTTCATCAAGCTTACTCGAAGCCGTTAAAACTAATGGGCCCGATATTCCAAAATGAGTAAATAAAAGTTCTCCCATTTCCTCATACATAATTTTTCCATTTTCATTTTTTATTTTCAATACACTATTTTTAAGCGATAAACCCTGAAGTGTTTTTGGCCATTCTTCAACAGTTTCCATAGGAATTAATCCAGGATGCGGACTAACTATTTTGTGCCCAAGCTTTTTTGAAAACTTATAACCATCACCAGAGGATCCAGTTTGTGGATATGATAACCCACCAGTTGCTAATATGTAATAGTCTGCTTCTATAAAACTATTATCACTAAGCTTTACTTTAGTAATTCTATTATTTGGAGCAATTATATCTTCAACCTTTGAATTTAGATGTATATCTACGTTCCTGCTCTGTAATTCTTTATTTAAGGTATAAATAATATCAGAGGATTTATCTGATTTTGGGAATACTCTATCTCCTCTTTCAACCTTTAATTCCAAATCCTTTTCCTCAAAAAAATTCATTAAATCTTGGTTTGTAAAGCCATAAAAAGAACTATATAAAAAGCTAGGATTAGAGGATATAAAATTGAAAAATTCGTTAATCTCCTTAGAACTTGTTACATTGCATCTACCTTTACCAGTTATGTAAAGCTTTTTACCAAGCTTTTCGTTTTTTTCAATAAGTACAACCTGATGTTTTTGAGCTGCTGAAATTGCAGCCATCATTCCTGCAGGTCCACCACCAATAACAATTACCTTTGACATAAAAAATCTCCAATTTCTATATATAATAAAATACTTATTCTAGTTATTCTTCTTTTTCTTTATAAGAATATACTTGATATTCCTGCCATATGCTTTCAAGCTCTGTAAAGGTTGTTTGAATCTTATCCTTTTCTCTTAAGCCCACTGCAATTATTAAAGCGTTTATAACACTTAAAGGTGCCACTAGAGAATCAACGAAGGAAGCCATATTACTTTGAACGATTAAAGTGTAATCAGCCTTGGTTGCTAGTGGGGATAATAAGCTATCAGTTATAGCCACCACCTCAGCACCACGGCTATGTGCGAAATTCAAAGCTTCTATTGTTCTAACAGCATATCTTGGAAAGCCTATGCCAATAACAAGATCCCCTTCCTTTAAGTTAAGCATCTGTTCAAATATATCGCTCATACCATGACCTATGTTTTTAACGTTATTTAATATTAAACTTAAATAAAATCCTAGAAAATCAGCTAAGGCTGTAGAACTTCTAAGACCGATAATATATATATTGTTAGCTTTGAATATAGTATTTACTATATCTTCAAAGGTTTTATGATTGATTTTTTCAAGAGTAGATCGGATATTTTCCATATCTGATTTGAGTACTCCCTTTAAAGCGCTTTCTTCACTTATAAAATCACTGGAAAGCTCTATTCTTTGTATAGTGGTTAATTTATTTTTTATTAATTCTTGGAGAGCCTTTTGTAGTGTTGGATATCCGGAAAAACCTAATTCATTGGCAAATCGGACTACGGTAGATTCACTAACGCCCACACTTATTCCTAATTTTGCAGCCGTCATAAATGCAGCCTTATCATAATGCTTTAAAATGAATTCTGCAATTAGCTTTTGTCCCTTACTCAATCTGGGAAATCTTAGCTGTATTGTCCTCATTAAATCTTGTTTAGTGTTTTCCATATAATCCAATCCTTTCGGCAATAAATCTAAATGAATAATTTATTTCAGTTTATCATTAAATGAATTATTTTACAATACGTCTTTCATTTTATAATGCTATAACTTCTTAAGATAACTTATCTCTGACGTACTTAAATATCTGAAACTACCTTCTTTTAGATCTCCAAGCTTTATATCCCCAACCATTGTCCTTTTGAGTGCAATTACTTCATGATTTATTTGTTCGCACATCCTTCTTACTTGCCTGTTTTTACCTTCATGAATTATAATTCTAACTATGGAATTTGTCCCATTATTTTTTATTATCTCTATTTTTGCTTTTGCAGTAACATAGTCTCCTATGTCTAGTCCTTCAGAAAATTTATCTATCTCCTCAATACTTGGCACACCCTTAATTAGTGCCTCATATACCTTATTAATTTCTTCACTTGGATGAATTAAGCCATTGTAAACATCCCCATCATTTGTTAGTAGTATAAGCCCTGAGCTATCATAATCTAGCCTTCCAATTGGGAATATTCTCTCTTTAATATTTACTAGATCAATAATAGTGCTTCTTCCTTTATCGTCGGATACAGAGGATATATATCCTGTAGGCTTATTTAATGCTATATATACTTTATTTGTAACTTGATATATTTGTTTATCATCTAGTTTTACTATATCTTTTTCAGTGTCAATTTTAAAACCTAATTCCTTAACAAGCAAAGAATTTACGCTGACTCTTCCCTCTTGTATAATCTCTTCACATTTTCGTCTTGATGCTATACCACATTCAGCCATATATTTTTGCAATCTTTCTATCATTTTATCACCATCTTTATTTATTTATTGCTCATTTTAGTATTAATAAGACAAGCATTTTATTGCATGTCTTATTAGAGCTAATATATAGGGTATTTATTACATATTATTGAGACCTTACTTTGAACCTCTAAAATAGAGATCTCACCCTCTTCTATTACTTGGTTTATAAGATTACCTATTTCCTTCATTTCTTCTTCCTTAAAGCCTCTTGTTGTAACTGCAGCAGTTCCAATTCTTATTCCGCTTGTTACAAAAGGACTTAAAGTCTCAAAAGGAATTGTGTTTTTGTTTACAGTTATATGGGCCCTATCTAGTAACTTTTCTGCATCCTTTCCAGTTATATTTTTATCTGTTAAATCTAAAAGCATCAGATGATTATCTGTTCCTCCGGATATAAGTCTAAAGCCATGACTTTTCAAAGAATCTGCTAAGCATGCAGCATTTATTACTATTTGCTCTGCATAGGCTTTAAAATCGTCCTTTAAGACTTCTCCAAAACATACTGCTTTAGCAGCAATTACATGCATTAAAGGTCCACCCTGCATACCTGGGAAAATAGCTTTATCTATATCCTTCCCAAACTTTTCAAGACAAATAATTGCTCCTCCTCTAGGTCCTCTTAAAGTTTTATGAGTTGTTGTTGTAACAAAATCAGCATAAGGTACTGGTGATGGATGAAGGCCAGCTGCAACAAGTCCTGCAATATGTGCCATATCAACCATTAAATATGCTCCAATTTCATCACAGATATCCCTAAACTTTTTAAAATCTATTAGTCTAGGATAAGCACTAGCTCCTGCAACTATCATTTTAGGTTTAACTTCCTTTGCTATCTTTAAAAGCTCTTCATAATCAATGGTTTCTGTTTCCTTATTAACTCCATAAGATACAAAATTATATAATTTCCCTGAGAAGTTCACACTACTTCCGTGAGTTAGATGTCCTCCATGGCTTAAATTCATGCCTAAAACTGTATCTCCTGGTTTTAACACCCCAAAATATACTGCCATATTTGCTTGAGAACCTGAGTGAGGTTGTACATTAGCATGGTCTCCACCAAAAATTTTAAGAAGTCTTGCTTTAGCAATTTCTTCTACTTCATCTACTATTTCGCATCCGCCATAATATCTTTTCCCCGGATAGCCTTCTGCATATTTATTTGTTAGTTGTGATCCCATGGCTTCCATTACCGCTTTGCTTGTAAAGTTTTCAGATGCAATAAGTTCTATAAAACTTTCTTGCCTCTGGGTCTCTCTTCTAATGATATCTGCTACTTGTGCATCACTTTTTTCTAAATTATCGAAATTCATAATAGCCCCTTTCTAAATTATAATTTTGCAATACCTAATTCCCTAAGCTGATTCTCATCAACTATATTTGGTGCTTCTGACATTGGACAGTAAGCATTTTGATTTTTAGGGAAGGCAATGACATCTTTAATATTATCAGTTCCTGCAAGAAACATTACAAGCCTATCAAAACCAAAAGCTAAACCACCATGAGGAGGTGGACCATATTTTAAGGCATCTAAAAGAAAACCAAACCTTTCCCACGCCTTTTCTATAGGAAGTCCTATAACACCAAGCATCGTTTCTTGAAGCTTACTATCATGTATTCTAATGCTTCCCCCACCAAGTTCTTCTCCATTTAATACAATATCGTAAGCCTTTGCCCTAACTCTACCTGGATCTGTTTCTAAATATATTAAATCTTCATCCATAGGCATAGTAAATGGATGATGCTCAGCTTGAAATCTATTTTCATCTTCATTATAAGATAGTAAGGGGAACTCAGTTATCCATACAAACTTATAATCCAACTTATCTAAAAGGTTTAACTTTTTAGCTATTTCTAGTCTTAAAGCACCTAATGCTTGCAGAACAACCTTATTTTTATCTGCCCCTATAAGTATTAAGTCCCCCTTCTTCCCCTCTAATTTTTCTATAATAGCTGAAATTTCTTCTTCCTTTAAAAATTTAGATATGGTGGACTTTATTTCTGCTTCCTTTATTGCTATAGATGCAAGTCCCTTTAGCTTATATCCTTTAACAAATTCTGTTAACCTATCAAAATCTTTTCTGCCCATCTCCGAGGAGCCTTCTATTTTTATAGCTCGTATTGTACCACCATTACTTATTGCATCCGTGAATACTTTAAAGCTCGATTCCTTTACTATATCAGTAATTTCTGTAATCTCCATTTTGAATCTAATATCTGGTTTATCAGAACCATACTTATCCATTGCTTCCTTATAGGTAATTCTTTTTATTGGTGTTTCAACTTCCACATTAAGTATTTCTTTAAATAATTTCTTAATTAAGCCTTCATTTATTTTTATTATGTCCTCTTCTTCTATAAAGGACATTTCCATATCTACCTGAGTGAATTCAGGCTGCCTATTAGCTCTTAAATCTTCGTCTCTAAAGCATTTAGCCATTTGGTAGTACCTATCAAATCCTGATACCATAAGCAGTTGCTTGAATATTTGAGGTGATTGGGGAAGGGCATAAAACATCCCTTGATAATTCCTGCTAGGAACTAAATAATCCCTTGCTCCTTCTGGAGTACTTTTAGTGAGTATTGGAGTCTCCATCTCTATAAAACCATTTTCATATAAATAATCCCGTATTACCTTTGAAGCCTCATTTCTTATAAACATTATCTTTTGCATATCCGGTCGTCTAAGATCTAAATATCTATATTTTAATCTTATATTTTCTGAAGCATCCAAGTTTTCTTTAATATAGATAGGAGGAGTTTCGCATTGAGATAATATCTTGATTAAAGTACCTTTTATTTCTACTTCTCCAGTTATCATATTTGTATTTACAGCTTCCCTTTTTACAACAATGCCGGTGATAGCAATGCAAAATTCTGTTTTAACTGTATCCGCCTTATTAAAGGCTTCTGAATTAATTTTTTCACCAAAAACTATCTGGAGTAAGCCTGATCTATCCCTTAAGTCGATAAATATAAGCCCTCCTAAATTCCTTTTTCTTTGAACCCATCCCATGACTGTTATTTCCTTATCTATATCATGAACCGATAAGGTACCACACATATTTGTTCTTTGAAGTCCCATAAGTGCTTCTGCCATTTTTTATCCTCCTAATTTTAAAGCTTTGATAAAAATTCTATTTTATTTTTTATAATTTCATCTATTTCTTTTACATATTGTTTAATATCCTTAACAGTACTAAATCTATCCAATCTATTGTCAAAGTAAACAACCTTTGAAACAGAATCTGCACCTATTGCAATAATTGTTTGTCTATCTTCTATCATTTGTATATTATAAATGCCTTCCTTTGATTTCTTAGAATACCCAACATTTTCACCATTACCAAAGGTGTTCTTTTGCCTATATAAATAGTAAGGGGTCATATCAAGTCTATCAGCTAATTTTTCAGCTATATTATACATATTGCTTTTAGTAGCTTCTGGTAATTCGTCCATTTTATTATATAAGGAGTCCTCATAAAGCTTAGAAGCCCTTTTAATTGACATCCCATGCACTGTTACACTATCTGGTGCTAATTTATATAGTTCTTCACAGGTATGAGTTATTTCCTCTTCAGTTTCTCCTGGTAATCCTATTATAATATCCATATTAATATTATCAAAACCAATACTTCTAGCTAAATAATATTTATTTATTATATCTTCTGGTGTATGATTTCTTCCTATGGACTTTAAGGTTTTCTCATTCATTGTTTGAGGATTTATACTAATTCTATTTACCCCAAACTCCTTCATCAAATTCAGCTTTTCTTTATCTATACTATCTGGTCTTCCACACTCAACATTAAATTCCTTTATAGAAGCTTTATAGATAAAATTATTGTATATCTCCTCCATAATAAAATTAAAATCTTTTATATCCAAGGAGGTAGGAGTTCCTCCACCAAAATAAACATTTTCTATGATTAAGTTCTTTTGAGTTATAAAAATTTTTATAGCTTGAAGCTCTTTCACTAAGGCTTCTAAATATTGGGAAACCATTTTATTACCCTTAATGGGGTTTGACGTAAAAGAGCAGTAATTACATCTACTTGGGCAAAAAGGCATGTGAATATATAAGCTTATAGTATTTTTATCACTATTTAAAAATTTAAGCTCTTTCTTTGCTATGTTTAAACATAAGCTTGTTTTTTCCTTTGAAGTTCTATAATGTTTTTGATAATAGGAATATATTTCTTCCTCATTCTCATTTTTTTCTAAAAGAGACAAAGCTATTTTAGTCGGTCTAATACCAACTAATGTACCCCATGGAGGCTTATACCCTGTTTCAGCTTCTAGATATATAAGTATTCCTTTTTTTATATTTTCTTTTTTGCTAGTGATAATGTCAAATTTAAATATGTAATTTTCAAATTTCTTCTTAACAATAATTAATTCATCCTCATATATTTCTAAAGATAAATCTTCTTTATCCTCTACAAAGGTAAAGTCTAAATTTAAATAAAATAAATTAAATATTTGGTATGCATCATACCTATGATTTTCCTCATTGATTTTTATCCTTATCATAAATATGACCTATCTTAAAAAGGGATTATTCATTATTTCAGCTTCTATGGTTGTACTATCCATATGTCCTGGATATACTATTAAGTTTTTATCTAAAGTAAAAAGCTTTGATTTTATGCTATTTATCAAAGTATTATAGTCCCCTCCTGGAAAATCTGTTCTTCCTATGGAGGACTTAAATAATGAATCACCAGTAAAAATATAATTGTTTAGCTTAAAGCACATACCTCCAGGGCTATGCCCTGGGGTACTTATACATTCTATATTTAAATCTCCCAAGGCATACTTATCCTTATCCTGAAGAAATTTAATATTACTTATTACTTCTTCATTTATATCACCAAAAATAGGCTTACTCGATACCATCATCTCATAATCCTCTCTAGTAATATATATGGGTACAACATACTCATTAATCACATCTATGATAGCCCCTGTATGGTCTAAATGACCATGAGTTAATAAAATATAATTAAGCTTTAAATTATTCTTGTTTAAAAAGCTAAGTATTTTATCACCCTCTCCGCCTGGATCAATAATTACTGCTTCTTTTGAAACTTCCTCATAGAGGATATAACAGTTTGCTTCATATTCACCTAAAACCAATCTTTCTACTTTCATAATTTCCTCCAATAACTAATTCTTTGTTCTAAATACTTCGTTAACGCCTTCTAATTTTTTTATCTTTTTCATCAAATCTCTTAATTGCTCGATATTTGATATTTTTGCCTTTAGAGATATTTGCGCTATACCGCTTTTAGAAGTTTTTCCATTAATAGCATTTAGATGTATCTTAGTTTCCGAAATTATCTCCATTATTTCAGTAAGTAAACCATCTCTATCCTCTGCTTTAATCTGTATCTGGGCCAAATAATCTCCACTATCTGAATCGCCCCAGCTAACCTCAATAATCTTATTAGCCGAATCAGTAAGCAGATTATCTATATTTTTACAATCTTTTCTGTGAATAGATACACCTCTACCTTGGGTTATATACCCCATAATATAATCACCTGGGACAGGATTACAACATTTTGCATATCTTACAAGTAAATTGCTAGCGCCTTTTACTATTATACCTGCACCTAATGCCTTTTCCTTTATATTCTTATTAGTTTTCTTATTTATCTGCTCTTCTATATCCTTTAAAGTAACGACTTCCTGCTTATTAGTTCTTATATATAAATCCTTTAACTTTGAGACTAAGGAGGAAGCTATAATATCTCCAACTCCAACTGCTGCAAATAAATCATCAATTATATTAAAATTATACTTTTTCATATATGCAGTAAAGGGCTCCATTTTAGTGAATTCTCCAAAATTGTAGCCTTGCTTTTTTGTTTCCTTTTCTAGAAGTTCTTTGCCTTTATCTATATTTTCGTCTCTTTTTGCTCTTTTAAACCATGCTTTAATTTTACTTCTTGCTTGATTACTTTTAGCCATATTCATCCAATCTATACTTGGACCTTTAGGCGACGAGGAAGTAAGTATATCAACAATTTCACCAGTTTTAAGTTTATAATCCAAAGGTTGCATTTTGCCATTAACCTTTGCTCCTATACACATATTACCAATATCTGTATGAATCTTATAAGCAAAATCTATAGGTGTTGACTCATTTGGTAGATTAATAACTGTGCCTTTAGGGGTAAAAACAAATATTTCATCGGAAAATAAATCAATTTTAAAGCCTTCCATAAATTCTTCTGCATCGGAGGTTTGGTTTTGCCAATCCAAAATCTCATGTAGCCAAGAAAGCTTTAAATCAAATTTATTTTCTGTTCCTTCACCAGAAACTTTCTCTTTATATTTCCAGTGAGCAGCTATTCCATATTCAGCTGTCTTATGCATCTCAAAAGTTCTTATTTGAATCTCAAAAGGTTTTCCCTTAGAACTGATTACAGTTGAATGAAGAGATTGATACATATTTGGCTTAGGCATGGCTATATAATCCTTAAATCTTCCTGGAATAGGTTTATATAAGGTATGAACTATACCAAGGGCAGCATAACAATCCTTAACACTTTTTACCAGAATTCTTACTGCAGTTAGATCAAATATCTGATCAACAGACTTGCTTTTGCTCACCATTTTTCTATATATACTATAAAAATGTTTAGGTCTACCATCAATATCTGCGTCAATTGCAGATTTTTGAAGATTAGTTTGTAGCTCTTCTATAATTTCGTCTATAGAAGCTTCTCTTTCTACTCTCTTTTCAGCAATACTTTTCACCAAATCATAATACTCTTCTGGGTTAGTATAACGAAAAGCCAAGTCTTCTAATTCCCATTTTAGCTTAGACATACCTAATCTATGAGCTAAAGGAGCATATATATCAAAGGTTTCCTTTGATTTCTCCCTTTGTTTTTCAACAGGCATATACTTTAGTGTACGCATATTGTGAAGTCTATCTGCCAGTTTTATAAGTATAACTCTTGCATCTTTTGCCATTGCAAGAAGCATTTTTCTTACATTATCAGCTTGCTCTTCTTCTCTTGTCTTATCTTCAATTTCATCAAGCTTTGTCACACCATCTACTAAATTTGCTACTTCCCCATTAAAAGTTCTAGTTACATCCTCATAGGTGAAATGAGTATCTTCAATTACATCATGAAGTAATCCTGCAACTATTGTATTCGAATCGAGTCCCATCTCTGCTAATATACAAGCTACCTCTACTGGATGTATTATATATGGATCTCCCGATTCTCTTTTTTGGTTCTCATGGGCTTTTTCCGCAAAGTTATAGGCCTTAATTATTAAATCTCTATCAATATTTGAACTAACTTTTTCAATTCTTTTAATAAAATCCTCTAACATAAGGTCTCTCCTAAATAGTATAAATAGCAAATTTATTGCTTTTAATATAATTATAATCAAAGGCTGGTTAAAATAACCAGCCTTAGTTTTATTATATTATATAGTATCCTGTAGAAATATGCAATTTAAAGTTAGATTGGATACTCTACCAAACTTAACATATCGTACTGTAAAAGTTTATCTCTTCCCTTTAGCTCTGTGAGTTCTATTATAAAATCAATGGAAACAACCTCTCCGCCTACTGCTTCAATAAGTTTTGCCACTGTTATTATAGTGCCTCCTGTAGCTAATAAATCATCAAGAATGGCAACCCTCATCCCTGGCTTAATAGAATCCCGTTGGATCTCTAAGGTATCAAACCCATATTCAAGGTCATATTCTAAACTTATAGTTTCAAATGGTAGCTTTCCTTTCTTCCTAACTGGAACAAAGCCAACACCTAAGGCATAAGCCACAGGAGCTCCAACTATAAAGCCCCTAGCTTCTGGACCTACAATCATATCAATGCGTTTATCTTTTAAATATTCTACAAAGGTATTTACTGTATATCTCAGAGCATCCTTATCCCATATTAAAGTTGATATATCCTTAAAGCTTATACCTTTTTTAGGGAAATCCTCAATTATTCTGATTGATTTTTTTAAATCCATGTTAACCCCCTATTTATGCCCTTACTCTAGTTTTAAGTCTTTTCTTCTTTTCTGCATGTTTAAATATAACCCATAGTGGACTTGCTATATATATTGAAGAATAACAACCTGAAACTATACCTACAATAAGAGGTGTGGTAAAATTCTTCATTTCAGGAACGAATATATGAACTGAAACCAAAGCAATTACAACTGTTAAAACCGTAAATATAGATCTTGTATAGGTCTCAGTTACACTTGCATTGGCTAGCTCACTTACATCAACTTTTTTCATGAATTTTTGATTTTCTCTTATCCTATCGAAAACAACAATAGTATCATTAACTGAATATCCAATTACTGTTAGCATAGCTGCTATAAACCCTGCATCAATAGGTATTTTGAAAATTATATATACTGCAATAGTTATTAATACGTCATGAAGAAGGGCTATTATTGCAGCAGTAGCGAATTTAAATTCAAAACGAATTCCAATGTATATAAGTATAATTATTGAAGCTAGTATTATAGCCATAATTGCCTTATCTCGTAATTCCTTCCCTACAGTAGCACCTATTGTATCCTGAGATAGAAGGGCTGCATCAGTTAAGTTATATTTAGTTTTTAGCTCTAAGAACATAGCATTAGTATTTTCAGTTGTTAGATTACTTGAACTTCCCTTTATCTCAAGTACTGTAACATCAGGCTTACTGGGATCCTTTGATATAATAGCAATTATATCCTTATCATATTTCTTAAGTATAGTGTCTACCGCATCATTTTTTTGTACTTCTGTAAAAGACTTACCCATATCTACCTTTACAACAGTACCCCCAGTAAAATCTATAGCAAAATTCAAACCATTTATGAAAAACATTACTGTGCCTATCAATATTATTGTTAGAGATATAGCAAACCATATCTTTGTTTTTTCAATAATCTTTAGCATTACTTCAGCCCCCTTCTAATATCATGGACGCCAAAGGTTCCTATGGCCCATTTATTATCAAACCAACCAGCATTAGCAGCAAGCTTCATCATAAATCTCGTAAAGGTTATTGCAGATATCATACTCAAGGCAACACCGATTATAAGCGTTAAAGCAAAACCCTTTACTGTTCCAGAGCCTAGCATATAAAGAACTACTCCAGATAATATGGTTGTGATATTTGAATCTAATATTGAAGAAAGAGCTCTATGGAAACCTGCTTCTATGGCAGATTTCGGAGATTTACCTGATTTTAATTCTTCTTTAATTCTCTCAAAAATAAGTACATTAGCATCAACCGCCATACCTATTGTCAAAATAAGTCCTGCAATACCAGATAAGGTTAAGGTTGCATGAATTACAGAAAGAGCAATCAAAACTAATAATATAAAGAAAGCCAAAGCCACATTAGCTATTAGTCCTGGTATTCTATAATATAAAAGCATGAAAGCAAAAATTACTATAATCGCCACCATACCTGCCTTTAAACTTTCAGGCAATGCGTTTTTACCCAGAGTTGGACCCACAACATTTGCAGATACATTTTTTAAAGTAACAGGCAATGCTCCTGAATTTATCATATTAGAAAGTTTTGTTGCCTCAGCCATGGTCATATTTCCACCTTCGATCTGGGCACTACCATCGATGATTGCAGTATTAACCGTAGGATTAGATATCTGCGTTTCATCCATATATATACCTATGTTTTTTCCTAGAAATTTAGTTGTTGCATCAGCAAATTTCTTGGTTCCCGAAGTGTTCATTTCTAAATTAACCATTGGTGTATTAGTGCTTCCCCCAATTGATACAGAAGCTTTTTTAACATCAGAACCAGATAATATAACATTACCATCAGGATCTCTAAATTCAAGCTTTCCGCTTTTTGCGATGTTATCGATTACGGCTTTTGTGTCATACTGACCAGGGATATCTATTCTGATTCTATTATTTCCTTCTTTTGTTACAACGATTTCAGAAACTCCCGTAGGATTGATCCTCATAGTTAAAAGCTCTATGGTCCTATCCATTGCGCTAGCTGCTAAATTCTTTTCTTGAATTTCCTCTAAAACTGAAACTCCACCTTTAAGATCAAGTCCTTTTTTAATATTGTCATTAAATGAAGCAACTTTGAAATCTCCAATTACAGGCCCAACTGCGCCCATATATGCAACTGCACCAATTATCATAACAATTATAAGGAAAATAATTGTGTTCTTTAATCTCATTTTTGTCCCCCTTCGTATATTATTCATAAAATAAATTATATATCTTTTAAGATTTACAGTCAATATAAGGTAAGGATTCTAAAAATCAATCTGTGATTTTAATGCGATTGCACATTCAATCCTCTTTTTCTGCATACTACAACCTAATTCATAGGGTATATTAATATCACCATTAAAATTGTAATTATTAGCCTGGCAACCTCCACTACAATAAAATCTAGCCCAACATTCAAGGCATTTAGGTTTATTATAAATGTGAGCCTCTTTAAATTTCTTAGACATGTCTGTGGCAAAACCTTCTTCTAATATATTACCCATTTTAAATTTTTGATCACCTGTAAATTGGTGACAAGGATATATATCTCCATTAGGCGTTATTGAAACATATTCATGTCCTGCACCACAGCCTGAAATTCTTTTATATATGCAAGGACCACCCTTTAAATCTATATTGAAATGATAGAACTTAAAGCTATCACCATTTTTATTTCTTTCTAATAGCTCAGAATAAATTATGTCATATTGCTTAAATATTTCAGGTAAATACTCTTCCTTAAGCGCTAATGGGTTGCCTTTAGGTAATACCACTGGTTCAATTGATATTTCCTTAAAGCCTAGATTTGCTAAAGCTAATACATCTTCAGAAAAATCTAAATTTTTACTGGTGAAAGTTCCTCTTAGATAATACTGTTTACTTTTATCTCTTTTAGCAACCATTTTGGTGATTTTTACTATTATGTCCTTATAAGTACCACTTCCATCTTTTCGTACTCTAACAGCATCATTAACCTTTTCTCTACCATCAATGCTTAATACTACATTACCCATATTTTTATCAATATAATCAATAATCTCATCTGTAAGCAAGGTTCCATTGGTAGTTATGGTAAATCTTATGTTTTTATTGTGTAGCTTTTCTTTTTCCCTAGCATATTTAACTATTTCCTTAACCGTATCAAAAGCTAAAAGAGGTTCACCTCCAAAAAGATCAACTTCAATATTTCGTCTTGGACCGGAATGCTCAATAACAAAATCAATGGCTTTCTTTCCTATGAAGGGGGTCATAATCTCTCTTTTACCCTTATACTCGCCTTCGTCAGCAAAGCAGTAGGTACATTTTAGATTACAATCATGAGCAATATTTAAGCATAAGGCTTTTATGTAACTTTCAGAATCATGAGCTAAGGCAGCTTCCTGATAATCTTCCCTAGAATAAAGCATTTTTGCGTTTATTAGCTCATTAATTTCAGATATTCCCTCGTTTAGCTCTTCATCTGAATATTTATCTAAAAGTTTTGCTTCATCAAAGGATAAAGCACTATCTTCTCTTAGTAAATCAAATATTAGTTCATCAATAATGTGAACTGCTCCTGAGTTTACATCTAAAGCGTAGTATTCTCCATCTTGTGTAAATTTATGAATTAGCGACAATTTTAATATTCCTCCAGTTTTTAATTAACATTACAAACATAAAGCAGTAACCCCATCGTTACTGCTCTAAATGATTATTAGACTAGTTAACATAATTACAAGTCAAACCCTTAGTTCTCGCAAATTAAATTTGCAACAGTACATGATGTTTTGCAAGCAGATTGACATGAATTAGCACACTCTTTGCACCCTGGTTTTTTTACACTATCCTTGATTATTGTACTATTAACTGTTTTTATGTGTTTCATAAAATTCCTCCGTTTAAAAAACTTTCAGCTTAGTATAACATAGCTTAGTATTAAAATAAAGGGAATTTAAACATTTCTACCTAACATTCCTGCTAGGGAACCAACAACTAATGCTAGAGAAAATCTGAAAATGTGTTCTTGACTAAAAGGAGTACTTTCCTTTGAGATTACAGAAACCAAATAAAGTACCACCATATAAAGTAAGGAAACAGCAATTCCAACTAGCCAACCTTTACTTCCTATTTTTTTTGCTGAAAAGATTGTACCATATACAACGCTAAGCATTGATGTTACCAGGAGAACCATTGATGTAACTCCACTACTTAATGTAATAAACAATGTTAATACGGAGTATATAAATACTAATGCAAATGCTAATATTATACTTCTAAGTACGCCTTCTCCTATGTAAATAAGATTATTCCTATTCATAAAAACACCTCCTGATTACATATATGTAAATAGAAGGTGTTTTTATGAATAATATTTAGAAATAATATATATTCTAAATTTATTCTTATCTTACACAGTGATATCTTCAGTAGGATTTAAAACACTACCAATTGCAGATTTGCTTATTTTGATTTTCACTTTATCGGGTCCTGTTTGAAATATGATGTTATCATCTTGAATATTTATTATTTTTCCTATGATTCCACCTCTTGTTAAAATTTCGTCATTTACTTTAAGGCTGCTAAGCATGTTATTATATTTCTTCTTCCTTCTATTATCAGGAATAAGTATTAATAAATAAAATACTACGATAACAGCAATAAACGGTAAAAATGTTCCTATATATCCAGGCATTAAAATTCACTCCTCTTAAATGTTTATTTTATTTCTATAAACCTAATTTTATGATTACAAGTATATAATGTCAATTTATTTTTTCATTAATTCCTCTAGCTTATTATATTTATATTCTTTAAAATAATCTCCATCAATAGAATCTCTTATTTCCTGCATAAGATTATTGTAAAAAAACAAATTGTGAAGGACGCATAATCTCATGGCTAGCATTTCCTTAGCTTTAAATAGATGTCTTATATAAGCTCTTGAATAAGTTCTACAGGTAGAACAATTACAATTTTCATCTATTGGTTTTTTATCTAATTCATATTTAGCATTCATTAAATTTATATTGCCCTTGGAGGTAAATAAATTTGCATGCCTTCCATTTCTAGAAGGTATAACACAATCGAAAAAATCCACTCCCCTCTCCACAGCCTCTAGTATATTTTGAGGTAAGCCTACCCCCATAAGGTATATTGGCTTCTCTGAAGGCAAGTTTGGAATAACCTCATCTAATATGTGATACATCTCTTCGTGCGTTTCGCCCACTGCAAGCCCGCCTATAGCATATCCATCTAGGTTTAATTTTCCTATTTCCTTTGCATGTTCTATTCTTAAGTCCTCATATATCCCACCTTGATTAATTCCAAACAATAGTTGTTTTTTATTTAGTGTAGAGTCTAAGGAATTTAATCTATCAAGCTCATCTTTACATCGAATAAGCCATCTGGTTGTTCTTTCAACAGAGTTTTTTACATAATCCTTGGGAGAAGGATTTTCTACACATTCATCAAAGGCCATCGCTATAGTCGAAGCTAGATTACTTTGTATCTGCATGCTTTCCTCCGGGCCCATAAATATTTTACTTCCATCTATATGGGACCTAAAATAAACTCCTTCTTCTTTAATCTTTCTCATTTTAGCCAAGGAAAAAACCTGAAAGCCTCCTGAATCTGTGAGTATTGGTCTATCCCATACCATGAATTTATGAAGGCCCCCCAGCTCTCTAATTATTTTATCTCCAGGCCTTAAATGAAGATGGTAGGTATTTGATAATTCAACTTGACATCCAATCTCCTTTAAATCTAAAGATGATACTGCACCTTTAATTGCGGCTAGGGTACCTACATTCATGAATACAGGAGTTTCTATTTTTCCATGGACTGTTAAAAATTCTCCTCTTTTAGCCCTTCCACTCCTCTTTAGTATATTAAACATTTGCGCACATCCTATTTTATTATTTTATAAACATTGCATCTCCAAAGCTAAAGAAGCGATATTCCTCTTTAATTGCCTCTTTGTATGCATTAAGCACCATATTCTTATTTGCTAAGGCACTAACTAACATTATAAGTGTAGATTCAGGCAGATGAAAATTAGTTATTAAAGCATCCACCAGCTTAAATTTATAGCCTGGATAAATAAATATATCAGTCCATCCAGATTTAGCAGCCACACTTCCATCCTCAAGTGCAATAGTTTCTAAAGTTCTACAGGAGGTAGTTCCCACTGCAATGATTCTACCACCATTTTTTTTAACAGCATTAATCTTTTCTGCAGCTTCTTTATTAAGATTATAAAATTCAGAATGCATTAAATGTTCTTCTATTTCATTAACCTTCACTGGTCTGAAGGTTCCTATCCCTACATGTAGGGTCAAAAATATAAGTTCTATCCCTTTAGCTTCTAAAGCCTTAAGTAATTCCTTTGTAAAATGTAACCCTGCTGTAGGAGCTGCTGCAGATCCCTTTTCCTTTGAATAGACAGTTTGATACCTGTCATTGTCTTTAAGCTCTTCTTTTATATAGGGAGGGAGAGGCATGTGTCCTAATTTATCTAAAATCTCTTCAAAAATCCCATCATAAATAAACTGGACGATTCGTCCACCGTCCTCAAGAACCTCAGTTATTTTTGCTTTCAGCTCTCCTTCTCCAAAGGTTATAACTGCCCCAACCTTTAATCTTTTTCCTGGCTTTACCAGTGTCTCCCAATAGTCTTCATTTCTTCTCTTAAGTAATAATACCTCAACCTTTCCTCCTGTGTCCTCTTTAATACCAAGTAGCCTTGCAGGTAGTACCTTAGTATCATTTAATACTAAGCAATCTCCTGTATTTATAAGACTCAATATGTCCATAAAATGTTTGTGTGAAATAACTCCTGTATCTTTTTCTAATACCATTAATCTTGATTTATCTCTATCCTCTAAAGGATGTTGAGCAATAAGTTCCTTTGGTAAATCATAATAGAAATCACTAACCTTCATAAAATATCACCTTAATTTCTTCCTTCATTAGTCTATTTGAATTTCTTTTTCATCCAGGGGTCTTTTGATTTTTAAATGCTTATAAGCGAGATCGCTGGCAACCCTACCCCTAGGGGTTCTTAATATAAATCCCTTTTGAAGAAGATATGGTTCATACACATCTTCTATAGTTCCAAGTTCTTCACCAATAAAATAAGCCAAAGTTTCTATACCTACAGGGCCACCCTTAAAATTATATACTATTGCTTCAATAATTCTATTGTCTACCCTATCAAAGCCTTCATCATCTATATCTAAAAGTTTTAATGCCTGTTTAGCTATATGAAGGTCAATTATACCATTTCCTTTAACCTCTGAAAAGTCCCTTACCCTTTTTAATAATCTATTTGCTATTCTAGGAGTTCCTCTAGACCTTCTTGATAATTCATAAGCTGCTTTCTCTTCTATTTTCACATTTAATATTTTAGCCGATCTTACCACAATTTCTTTCAATTCTTCTTCATTATAAAATTCCATTGAGCATAAAACTCCGAATCTATCTCGAAGTGGAGATGTTAATAGTCCAATTCTTGTAGTAGCTCCTATAAGTGTGAATTTAGGCAAATCTAATCTTATAGATTTTGCTGAGGCCCCTTTTCCAATTACAATATCTAAAGCGTAATCTTCCATAGCTGGATATAAGATTTCTTCTATACTTCTATTCAATCTATGTATTTCATCAATAAATAAAACATCAAAATCTGATAAAGAAGTTAGAATTGCAGCTAAATCTCCTGCTCTCTCAATAGCTGGCCCTGAAGTAACCTTAAGGTTACCACCCATTTCATTAGCTATTATGTTAGCTAAAGTAGTTTTCCCAAGTCCTGGGGGCCCAAATAATATGACATGATCCAAGGATTCTTTTCTATTTTTAGCAGCTTGAATAAAAATAGATAGCTTTTCTTTAACATTTTCCTGCCCAATATATTCCCTTAAATTCTTTGGTCTTAAGCTATGTTCAATTTCATTATCCTCAAGTAGGATATCTCTTGTTGTAAATCTCTCATCCATATTTTTCTCCTAATTCATTAAAGCTCTTAAGCATTTTTTAATATTGTTTTCTACCGTATCCAAGATATTAATATCCTTTATTATAGTACTAACCTCTTTATCTGTATAACCTAAAGAAATTAGAGCAGAAGTTACTTCACTGCTTATATTCCCAGGTGAATTAGCATACTCTTTACTGCTATTCTTATCACTGCTAAGCTTGTCCTTAAGTTCGAGAATAATTCTTTGTGCAGTTTTATTTCCTATTCCCGGTGCCCTTATGAGAGTTTTAATATCACCAGTTAAAATGGAATACTTTAAATTGGTTACATTACTAATAGATAAAAGTGAAAGAGAAGCCTTAGCCCCTACTCCGTTGATAGTTAAAAGAAGCTTAAACATCTCTAATTCCTCTTTTGTTAAAAAGCCATAAAGACCTATGAAATCTTCTCTTACAATCTGTTGAATAAATACCTTTACTTCTTCATCAATTTTAGGCATATTTGAAATAGTGTTTCCTGATGTATATATTTTATAGCCAATTCCATTATTATCAATTACTAAAAAATCCCCAACCAGTTCTATATATAAGCCCTTTATATAATCATACAAATATAAACCCACCTTTTTTGTATACTACAATTATCTACTATAGATGTTATCACTTAAATAAAAAAACCTCAAGGACTATCTATAGTCCTCAAGGCTTCCTTCCGCTTCTACTCTTGAATTAAATTGTAGGTCTCCTCTGTATAGCATATCAATATCAGCTTGTTTTAAGTTTGTAGTCTTAATCTCTGTTGTGTCATGTGCTGCATCCTCAATATATAGCTTTCCTACTGAATCAGCTCTAAATATAGCTATAAAACCATCCTTAATCCCTAATACATATTTTCCTGAGACATATTTATCTTGTGAATATTTTTCTTCACTCTTAGTTAGTATTACTTCTGCTAAAGTAAATTTCTCTATTTTATATCCTTGAACAGAATATATCTCTTTCACTTGAGCTAGGGTTTTCCCTATCAAAGAAGTATTATCTAAAAAACTATTACTTGTATTTCCACTTTTGGTATATAAAATCTTTAATTGTATTTTAGTACTTGACCTAATTGTTATATCATTCACATTGCTACTAACACTTTTAGAAATCTTAGTATTTGCAATATTCTCTTTTGATGAGCTGTCACTATTAAAATACATTAATGCAACAGTGAAACTTATGGTAACTGTTATTATTGAAAGAAATATATAAAAAGTAATTATTTTAGTTTTCTTACTAAACATAATCCACCTCCTAAGAGAAATTATGTCCAATAAATATGATTATATACAATTATTGTTTATTATTAATCTACAATAAATATTTTATAAATATAAGGGCAAATTAATACTTAAATATGGTTAAAAGGACTTAAAAGTAGAAATGGAGTAATGCAATATTCTGTTAAGTACTTATAAAATTAATTTTAAGCTTCATTGGAAGGCTTCTGGAAATTATAATGAATGTCAATAACCCCTACCCTAAATGGATAGAGGCTTGAGGTAGAAATACTAATAGCCCATTTGACTAGACTAAGTATTAAATTACTACGTTGTTCAGGTCATAACACCTACGAATGTTTATCCTAGTTTGTAGCACTGTTGTCTATTATTAAACAATCTTGTGGGTACGAGATAGTGTGATAGATGTAAAAAGCCTAGATAACATTGTCTAAGGATATTAACTCTAACATATAGGAGGTTTTAAAAACATGGTAT
>Ga0209125_1000890_pt1 | contig 32925 bp, 27 predicted proteins | sample BarGraIncub1131A_FD_184503 | JGI IMG/M metagenome (GOLD analysis project Ga0209125, IMG submission 184503) | Arctic peat soil microbial communities from Barrow, Alaska - Barrow Graham LP Incubations 11-31A (SPAdes) (version 2) | ecosystem: Environmental > Terrestrial > Soil > Wetlands > Peat... | reverse complement strand
GCACCACCACGGGCGTGGCGGGAGTATCGCCGGGGCCCGCGGGGAGCATGACCCCGTAGCAGGCGCCCCGCCCCTGCATCACGTCGCGGCCTGACTGCGCCGCGGCCCAGTCGTGGAGCGTCCCGGCCTCGGTCACCGCCCGGAGCGCCTTCGCGGCCCAGGGGCGCGCCACCACGAGGCCCTCCCCCGCGGTGAACCGCAGGTAGCCGTCAGAGATAGCGTTTGCTTCAGTCGATGTTGAAAGAGAATTCACTTTACCGTAGTCCCCATGCCCCGCCCGGTTTGGGCCAGCAGTCGTCCCCGCTCCGGAAACCGTCGGCGCCTGCCGGCCCGGGAATCGGAGCTGTTATGGTGCGGCTAGGCGGAAAGTCCCGCCCTGCGGTCAGCCCCACTTGGCACGGCGGGGGCGAGGGCGGGCTGAAGCGGCACACCTTTCCACCTTTTATGCACCCAGTACCACTCGGTCGGGTGCTCGATGACGTATCTCTCGATGTAACCGGTGAGGGCGGTCACATCCTCGACGGCGGCGGTCTCGGGGTTGGACGATTTCGACAGGGGGTACTCCGGGTAGAAGGTGAGGACATGCGCCCCACCCTCGCGGTGGATGAATGCCGGGAGCATCGGCGTACCGCTTTTTTTCGCGATGTACGCCGGGAGCTTGGTGGTCCAGGCCGGCCGGCCGATGAAGTCCACCAGTATCCCGTCGTCCGGGCGCACCGCCTGGTCGATCAGCATGCCGACCACCCCCTGCCGCTTGAACGCGGCGAGCATGGCGCGCAACGCCGTGTTCCTGTAGAAGACTTCGTTGCCGTAAGCCCTGCGAATCCGCTCCAGCACAGCGTTCAGGTGCGGGTTGTCCTGGCGCCTGGCCACCGCCGTGACTTTCTGGATACGGGCCCCGAAGGAAAGGGCGAGCAGATCCCAATTGCCGCAATGGGCGGTGATGCAGGCGATCCCTTTCCCCTTCGCCAGTGCCTCCCAGTAATGCTCCAGCCCCCGGAACTGCACGGCGTCGATGATGTGGCGCCCGCGGCCGTGGTAGATCTTGCAGTCCTCCACCAGGGATTGGCCCAGATTCTCGAAGGTTTCCAGGGCGAGGGACCGGGCGCTGCGGCGCACCCAGCCCGGCTGCAGCTCCAGAAACGGCAGGGAGGCCTCGATGTTGCCGATGGCTACCAACCTGCGCCGTTTCAGGAGGGAAAAGAACAATCTTCCGAGCCATCTCCCCACGGACAGGGCAAAGCGGTCCGGGAGCCAGGCGACCGCGAAGGAGACCGCGAGGAAAAGAGCTGTTTCCAGATACCAGCGAATTTCTTTCAGCACCTGCGATCCTCCGAATACCCATCCAAACGGGACGAAATCCCCGGGAAAACAGCGTTCCGGGGAGGAAACCGGCGAAACCAGAACTACTCCTTGAACTGCAGGCCGTGCAGGCGGCTGTAAATACCGCCCTGGGCGATCAGGTTCTCGTGACTCCCGCACTCCGCTACCGTCCCCTTATCCAGCACCAGGATCCGGTCGGCGTTGATGATGGTGGAGAGACGGTGCGCGATGACGAAGGTGGTCCGGTTCGCCATCAGGTTGTTCAGGGCCGCCTGCACCATCTGCTCGCTCTCAGTGTCGAGCGCGCTGGTCGCCTCGTCCAGGATCAGGATCGGCGCATCCTTCAGGATGGCGCGGGCGATGCAGATCCTCTGCCGCTGGCCTCCCGAGAGCCGGACACCCCGGTCGCCGATGTTGGTCTGGTACCCCTCGGGGAGTTCCAATATGAAGTCGTGTGCGAAGGCTGCCAGGGCCGCCTGCTCCACCTCGGCCTGGGCCGCTTCCGGCCTGCCGTATCTGATGTTGTTGGCGATGGTGTCGTTGAAAAGAATGGTCTCCTGGTCCACCAGGGCGACCTGGCTCAGCAGGCTCTTGAGCGACACCTGCCGGATGTCGTGCCCGTCCACCAGTATGGCGCCCTCGGTCGGATCGTAAAACCGGGTGATGAGGGAAACCAGCGTCGTCTTGCCGCCGCCGGAAGGTCCCACCAGCGCCACGACCTCGCCCTTGTGGGCCTGCAGCGACACCTCCCGCAGCACGTAGTCATCCTCATACCTGAAGGAGACCCCCCGGAATTCGACCTCGCCGGCGACGCGACCGAGTTCCAGGGCATCCGGCGCATTCACTATTTCCGGTTTTTCGTCGATGATTTCAAAGACCCGCTCGGCCGCGCCCAGGGAGCGCTGCACCACGTTGTAGGTGTTGACGATCCTTTTGACGGGGGTAAACACCAGAATCATGCCGGCTATGAAGGAAAAAAACTCGGAGGGGCTCATCCTGCCGTGCATGACGCTGGTTCCACCCACCCAGATGACCGCCGCGATCCCGAAGGAGATGATGAACTCCATGACCGGGGTGGACATGCTGTCGTACTTGATGCTCTTGCGCAGGGTCGTGTACAGTTCGCCGTTGCACTGGCGGAACTTTTCCGTCTCGCGCTCTTCCAGGCCGAAGGCCTTGATCACCTTGATGCCGGAGAAAGTCTCCTGGAGAATGCTGGTCAGGGCGCCGAGCTTCCCCTGTCCCTGCTTGGAGAGCCTCTTGATCCTCTTACCAATGGCGCGCGCCGGAATGACGGTGACCGGGATGACAACGAAGGTGATCAGCGCCAGTTCCCAGCTCCGGTAGAAGATGACGCCGAGCAGACCGATGGCCGAAACGCAGTCGCGGAAGAGCCCGGTGGTCATGCTCGCCACCCCTTCCTGCATGGCGTTGACGTCGTTGGTGATTCTCGACATCAGCGTTCCGGTCGGGTTGCGCAGGAAAAAACCGAGTCCCAGCCGCATGTTCCGGCTGTAGACCTCGTTGCGCACGTCCTGAACCGCCATCTGCCCCGCGGTACGCATGAAGTAGTCGTTGGTGAAGCGGCAAAGTCCCTTCACAACGAAAAGGATGATGATCCCCACCGGCAGCAGCGTGAAAATCAGCATGTCCTTGCCGGAAAAGATCTTTTCCAGGACCGGCTTCACCAGATAGGCGATGGCGCCGTCCAGGCCCCCGACGACCAGGGACGCCAAGGCGGCCAGCACCATGCGCCACCAGTAGGGACGGCTATAACCTATCAGTCGCATCAGTTGATTCATTTAGATTCCTTGTGGGACGCCATCATCTCCAGCGCGACCCGAGCCAATCTCCCGAGCGCGCCGCCGCTTCCCAGCTTCACCCTGACCTGGGCCAGGTCGTCGCGCATCCGGAGCGAGTAGCTGGAATCGGTAAGCTGCGCCTCGATCTCGGCTGCGATCGCCTCCGGGGTCACCTCGTGCTGGATCAACTCCTTGACGATTCCCTTCCCGGCGACGATGTTGCAGATGCCGATGTGCGGCACCTTGATGACCCTTTTCCCGATCTGGTAGGTGAGTTCCGAGGCCCGGTACACGATCACCATGGGAATCCCCACCAGGGCCAGTTCCATGGTGACGGTGCCGGATACTGAAATCGCCGCGTCGCAGGCGACCATGACGTCATGGTTCCTGCGGGGCACCACGACAACATCAAGACCGGAACGCTGCAGCTCTGGCGCGATGTCTTCCTGGCGCAGTGAGGAGGCGAGCGGGAGCAGGAACTGCAGCTCGGGGAAGCGCGCTTTCAAGAGCTTGGCAGCTTCCAGGATATCCGGAAGCAGCTTGGCGATCTCGCTCTTGCGGCTCCCGGGAAAGAGCCCGACCGTTTTCCGTTCCGGGTCCAGGCCGAAGGATACCAGGGCGTCCCGTTTACCCATGCTGGGGCGCACCATGTCGAGGAGCGGGTGTCCCACGAAGGAGACCGGTATACCCGCATCCTGGTAGAAGGGGACCTCGAAGGGAAACAGCACCGCCATCATGTCCACCACCCGGCCGATACCGTGCACCCGGCCCATCCTCCAGGCCCAGACCTGGGGGCTGACGAAGTAGAGGACCTTCACGCCGGCCCGTTTCGCAACGCGGGCGAGCCTCAGGTTGAAATCGGGATAGTCGATAAGGATCAGCAGCCGGGGGGGATCGCTCAAGAGCCTGCGCTTCAGGACCGCGAACCCTTTCAGGATGACGGGAAGCTGCCCGAGCACCTCGACCAATCCCATGACTGCCATGACGTTGGCGTCCACCAGGGTCTCGACACCGGCCTCGCGCATGCGGTCCCCGCCCATGCCGAAAAAGCTGGTACCCGGGGAGAGGGCGCGGATCTCGGCGGCCAACGTCGCGCCGTACATGTCGCCGGACGCCTCCCCGGCGACGATCATTACTTTATCGGGTCTTTCTGGCAAATTACCATCCTAGTGAAAAGCAGGCTAAGGCTAAGGTTGAGGTTAAGATAATTCTCAACCTTAACCTCAACCTCAACCTGTCTTTAGCCTAGCGGCAGACCCCTCTCTTGGAGGATTCGATGAATGAGATGAAATGATCGACCTCGGCGCAGGGCGGGATCTCCGCCTTCATCCGGTCGATCGCCTCGGACAGCTTGAGTCCGGAGAGCGCCAGGATCTTGTACGCCTTTTTCAGCCCGGAGATGGTTGCCTCGGAAAATTCGTGCCGCTTCAGGCCGATCAGGTTGAGGCCGCGCAGCCTCGACTCCCTCCTGTCGCCGGTGACGATGGTGTAGGGGGGGACGTCCAGGGTGACGGAGGTGGCCCCACCGATCATGACGTGGGTACCGATCCGGGTGAACTGCAGCACGGCGCATAGCCCTCCGAGAATGGCATGATCCTCCACGGTCACGTGCCCGGCGAGGGTCGCGGCGTTGGCCATCACCACGCCGTTGCCGACATGACAGTCGTGCGCGACATGAGAGTAGGCCATGAACAGGTTGCCGTCGCCGACGGTGGTCTCGCCGTCTCCGGTCACCGTGCCGAGGTGGAGGCTGGCGAACTCCCGGATGGTGTTGCCGTTGCCGATGCGCAGGTAGGTCTGCTCCCCGCGGTATTTCAGGTCCTGGGGGACCGCGCCGACCGACGCCATGTGGAAGATCGTGTTATCCTCGCCGATCTCGGTCCAGCCGTCGATGACCGTGTGGGCGCCGACCTTGGTCCCGCGCCCGATACGGACGTGCTCGCCGATGACGGCATAGGGGCCGATCTCAACCCCCTGGGCGATCTTCGCGCCGGGATGCAGTATTGCGGTAGTATGGATCATGGTCTTCTCCGATAGTTGCTGCGGCGCGCCTGGTGCGGTAGCGCCAAAGCGTCAGGTTGAAACGCGAGACACCCGCCTTCATCGCCGACTGCGTGCCCCTTGAATACCTTCTGGAAAAATCGAAGCTAAAAACCATTTGCCACGGAGAAAATCTGAGGAAATCTGAGAAAAGCAAACGTCAAGGTTAAATCTGTAATCCGTTGAAAACCAGACGCTGGACTGGAGTTGCACAGCTTAAATGTATTTCTCCGAAGTTCTCAGATGTTCTCCGTGGCCAATAGCTTTTTGCTTGTCTTTTTTTACCGACGCGCGCCTACTTCGCAGCCAGGGTCGCCTTCAGCTCCGCCTCGGTCACCAGCACATCCCCAACATAGGTCTTACCGGCAACACTCCAGATACCACGTTTGTGGAAGATCGTATCTATCTCGATCCTCAGCGTGTCCCCGGGCTTCACCGGCTTGCGGAAGCGCGCGTTGTCGATCGCCATGAAGTAGCTCACCCTGTCTTCCCCATCACTCCCCATGGCCAGATAGGCCATGATTGCCGCCACCTGGGCCATCGCCTCGATGATCAGCACCCCGGGCATGACCGGATAACCGGGGAAGTGCCCCTGGAAGAATGGCTCGTTCATGGTCACGTTTTTCAGTGCCACGATCCTTTTCCCCTGCTCCACCTCGAGCACACGGTCGACCAGCAGGAAGGGGTAGCGATGCGGCAAAATCTTCATAATTTCAATGATATCAAGCATGCCAAAACTCCTATAATAAAATTCGTATTGCGTGCCATAAGGACATCGGCGCTAAACCGCGAGCGGTTTCCGCCCGGGAGTTGTTTATTTCAATACTCAGGATGCTCACCCCGGTCGCGAGCCTCGAAATTGGCGACGAGCCCTTCCAGCTCGGCCACCCTTTTTTCCAGGGCGATGACCGTCTTCCTGAACTCCGGCAACCTCGGAAAGATCCCCGAGGCCTTGAGCCACTCACGGTGGGGTATGGTCGGTATGCCGCTCACAATCTGGTTCGCGGCGAGGTTTCCCGGTACACCGGACTTGGCTCCGACCATCACGTTGTCACCGACCTTCAGATGCCCGGCAACCCCGGCCTGACCGCCCATGATAACATGATTGCCCAGCTGGGTGCTACCCGAGATGCCGACCTGGGAACAGATCATGCAATCCTCCCCGAGGACGCAGTTGTGGGCGATCTGCACCAGGTTGTCGATCTTGGTCCCACGGCCGATCCGGGTTACCTCCAGCGCGGCGCGGTCGATGGAGCTGTTCGACCCGATCTCCACGTCGTCCTCGATCACCACGATCCCGATCTGCGGTATCTTGTACCAGCTGCTCCCGTCCGGCGCGTAGCCGAAGCCGTCGGAGCCGACCACGGTTCCGTCGTGGATGGTGACGCGGTTGCCTATCCGGCAGCCGGCCCGGACGCTCACGTTGGCGTGCAGCGTCACGTCGTCGCCCAGGATAACCCCGGGGTAAAGAACGACGCCAGGGTGGAGCACGACCCGGTCACCGATGACGACACCGGCGGCCACCGACGCGCCGGGGTGGATGGTGGACCCTGAGCCTAAGCGCGCCCCGGCGTCCACGTGGGAGCCCGGCATGACCCCGGCTGGGGGAGCGGCTGCGACATGAAAGAGGGTGAGCAGCTTGGCGAATGCCAGGTAGGGGTTCTTATGGAAGATCGCGTTGCGGCCATGGCGGTCGGCTCCCTCGGGGAGCAGCACCGCGGAGGCCCGGGTCGAGGCGACCTTGGCGGCGTATTTCGGGTTGGCCAGGAAGGTAAGTTCACCCTCGCCGGCGTCGTCCAGGGTGGCGAGGCCGCTGATGAGGGTCTCCCCGTCTCCAGCCACGCTACCGCCCAGATAATGCGCAATTTCGTTAAGCGATTTTTTCATGTCTCACCCGGCAATTTTGAATGGAAAAATTGCGACAGCGTCACCGAATCGGCGCTGTCGCAAGAGGAATCATTGGCATCGATGGGATGCGGGGAAATGGCGGCCAACATCGGCGTGAACCATGGTCGGCGCCCAGGTCACCCGAGAGCTTCCCGGGCGACGCCAGTTGACCCGGCAGGTGCGGCCGACACGCCAGCTGCTATTTCTTTCGCGAGGCGTTGAAGGCCTTCAGCACTTCGTCGGTGAGGTCGGCGCTGGGATTCAGATAGATCATGGTCTCGCTCTTGACGAAGATCGCCGTGTAGCCGTTCTTGCGCCCGTATTCCTGGGCCACCTTGACGATGTCGTCCACGATCCTGCCGGTGAACTCGTCGTTCTTCGCCTGCAGGTCCTCCTGGGCGTCCTTCAGGAAGCGCTGGTACTCCTTGAGGCGCTGCTGGTAGTCACGCTCCTTGGAGCTGCGCGCGCTCTCGGAAAGGACGATCCCCTGTTTCTCCAGATCGACCTTGAGCTTCTTCAGTTCCTCTTCCTTGCTGTTCTTTTCGGCCTCGTACTTGCCCGCTTTTTGGCCAAGCTGCTCCTTGGCCTGCTTGCCCGCGTCGGACATCAGCAGCACCTTCTGGATGTCGACCGAGCCGAATTTGCCGGCGTCGGCGGCCAGGGCGGATAAGGGAAGCGCGAGTAACAGGAATAAAGCGACGATGAAACGTTTCATGACATGCTCCTTGCCGTACCTGGATAGTTAGAAAATGCTTCCGATAGAGAATTCGAGTCTTCCGCTGGCCTTGTCGATCCCGGCCCGCGGGTTGATGGGAAAGCCGTACTCGAGACGCAACGGGCCGATGGGCGAAAACCAGCGGACCCCGGCGCCGTAACTGGTCAGGAAATTGGAAAAGGTGTTCCCGACAGTGCTGCCGGCGTTCCCCGCGTCGAAGAAGACCACACCCTTGAGCCCGGCTTCCTTGAGTAGCGGAAAGGTGTACTCCAGGTTGACCACAGCCTCGGCTTCCCCGCCGAGGTAAAGCCGGTTCGAGCTACTGCTGCCGACACCCCTGATGTCCGAGATTACCGGGGAACTAGATATTACGGGGCACACCGTCCTCCCCGAGTAGCCGCGCAGCGAACTGATCCCGCCAAGGTAGAACTTCTCGTCGAGCGGGATATCCTTGCCGATCCTCTGGATGAAACCTACGGTGCCGCGCAGCGAGGCGACCGTCCCCAAGCCGACCGGGAGAAACAGGGTGTGTTCCGTGATGTAGCGCAGGTAGCGGTTGGTCCCGCCCAGCCCGGCGAACTCGACGGAGAGCGTGTCTATCATCCCGGAAGAGGGGTCCAGCCGGTAATCCGTGGTGTTACTCGTAAGGCTCGCCGAGATGGCGCTGGTGGTTGACCTGAGCTCCGGCGCCAGCACGGCTCCGTTACGGATATTCTGCAGCAATGCCTCGGACTCGTCGGAGATCTGCTTCTCCTCGTACTTATAGAGCCAGAAGGTGCTCAGCGAGTCGGAGAGCGGATACCCCGCCTTGATGTCGCCACCGGTGGCCCGCCGCGTATAGTCGAGGTATTGCCTCTCGGTGCGGTACACGTCGGCACCGATGGTCCACTTGCTGTCCAGGAAGTAGGGGTCGGTGAGACCCAGGTTGTAGGTCTGGGACTTACTACCGAAGGAGGCCGCGGCGGTCCCCTTGAGGCCCAGTCCCAGGAAGTTCCCCTTCTGAATCGACCCCTGTCCGATGATGCCGTCCAGGGAGCTGTACCCCGCGCCGATGCTGAAAGTGCCGGTCGCCTTTTCCTTCACGTCGACGTTGAGGTCGAGCTTGTCGGGGGAGCTCCCCTTGGCTGTCACCAGGTTCGCTTCCTCGAAAAAGCCGGTGTTCATCAGGTTCTGCTTGCTCCGTTTCAGGTTCGTCGAATTGTAGAGGTCCCCCTCGTCAAGGCGCAATTCGCGGCGTACCACCTTGTCGCGGCTCACCGTGTTCCCGGCGATGTTGATCCGGTCGATGTGGACCAGCTCGCCCTTCTCCATCTCGAAGGTGATGTCGATGGTGTGGCTTTCCGGGTTGATCTTGGTCTGGGGCGTCGCGTTGGCGAAGGCGTATCCCTTGTCCGCGTAGATATCGGTCAGCGCGAAGACGTCGGTCCGAAGCAGGCTCCGGTTGAACAGCTCGCCGCTTTTTTGCTTCAGTTTCTTCATGAGCGTGTCGGCGCTCTCCAGGAGATCGCCCTTGAAGCCGAGCGTGCCGATGCGGAACTGCTCCCCCTCGGTGATGCTGATGCTCACCTTCAGGCCGCTTTTGTCCGGCAACAGTTCGACCTTCGGTTCGCCGACCTTCACGTTGACATAGCCGTTGTTCATGTACAACTCGGTGATGAGCGCCGCGTCGTTCTTCAGGACCTCTTCCTTGTAGGTGCCGGCCCCGGTGAGCCAGGAGAACATCCACTGCTCCGAGGTCTCCATGGCTTTCTTGATCTTCCTTTTGCTGAAGGCGCGGTTTCCCTCGAAAGCGATGCTCTGGATCAGCACCTTCTTCCCTTCCTTCAAGGTAATGATGACGTTCAACTCGGTTTCGGAGCGCTTGGCTGTGCTCCCCTCCACCTCGGCCAGGTAGTATCCCTCGTCAGCGTAGAGCTTCTTCACCTTCTTGATGCTCTTTTGCAGGTCTTTCGAGGAGAAGATGGTGTTCGGCTTGATATCCAGCGCCGCGCGCACCTTATCGGCGCCGATCTCCTTGGCCCCCTCGATCTTGACTTCCCGGACCACCGGCCTCTCCTGCACCAGGTAGCTAAGGGCGACGCCCCCATCCGTCTTCTCGGTCTCGGCCTGCACGTCACGGAAGTGCCCGAGCTTGTAGATGGCGCGCACATCGGCGTCCACCTTGCCCTGGTCCAGCAGGTCTCCTGCCTTGACCAGCACCGCCTGCAGGATGGCGGCGGCTTCGATGCGCCGGTTCCCCTTCACCTTGACAGAGGCAACCTTCTCTGGAACGATCGTGTCGGCGACGACCTTGTCCGAAGCGGCCTTATCGACCGAGACCTTGTCAGCTTCGGCAAGGACTGTTGCGGGACAGACGATGAGCTGTACGGCGAGCATGGCTGATAATAGTTTACGGAGCAAAGTTCCCCCAAAATAAGTACAGTTCAAAAAACAGCTGGGATAACCCGGTGTGTTGGGGTGAATGTTTATTCTTCCCTATGGTTTTTGCCTTCGGTAAAACGCCTGATCAGGCGATCCTGCCGTCGACAAATCGGATGGTGCGGCCCATGCCGGCGGCCAGCCGCTCGTTGTGCGTCACGATGACGAGCGAAATGCCGGTTTGCCTCTGGATGGAATAGAGCAGCGCGTGTACCTCTTCGCTGGTCTTCATGTCAAGGTTGCCGGTCGGCTCGTCCGCGAGCAGGAGCCTGGGCGAGCGCACCAGGGCCCGCGCGATGGCGACCCGCTGCTGCTCACCTCCGGAGAGTTCGCCGGGTCGGTGGGTGACCCGGTGCGAGAGGCCCACATCGTCCAGAAGACCGCGCGCCGTCCCCTCAGCCAGGGTCCTCTTCACCCCGCCGATCAGAAGCGGCATCATGACGTTTTCCAGCGCGGAGAACTCCGGGAGCAGGTGATGAAACTGGAACACGAACCCGATGGAGCGGTTGCGAAAGGCGGCCAAGGGCTGATCCGCAAGGGCGAAAACCTGTTCACCATCGAAGAGGACCTCTCCTGCGGTCGGCCGGTCGATGGTCCCCATGACATGGAGCAGGGTGCTCTTGCCGGCGCCGGACGGGCCGACCAGCGCCACCGTGTCGCCGGCCTCGACCGTGAGGTCGATCCCCTTCAATACCTCGACCTTGGCGGACCCGTTCCCGTAGGATTTGTAAAGGCCGCGGACCTCCAGAAGGCTACTCATAGCGCAACGCCTCCGCGGGCAACAGGCGCGAGGCGGCCCAGGATGGATAGAGGGTCGCGGCGAAGGAGATCAGCACCGCCGTGATGCTGATCAGCACCACGTCCGAGGTGATCACCTGGGACGGGAAGTGGTCCAGATAGTAGATATCCTTGCTGAACAGCTCAAAACCGGTGACCTTCTGCACCAGGGAGACGATCGGTTCCAGGTTCAGCGCCACCAGGAGGCCGCTCAACACACCAATGGCCGTCCCGAGTACCCCGATAATAACGCCCTCGAAAACGAAGATCCGCATGATGCTCCGACTGGTCGCCCCCATCGATTTGAGGATCGCGATGTCCCGGGTCTTTTCCATGACCACCATGAAGAGCGTGGAGGCGATCCCGAAGGCGGCCACCAGCACGATGAGGGTGAGGATGATGAACATGACGCTCTTTTCGGTCTTCAGCGCGAACAGGATGTTCTTGTTCATCTGCATCCAGTCCCGGGCGTGAAAGGGGGGACCGAGCTCCCGATTGATGGTCTGGGACAGGGCGCCGGTTCCGTAGACGTCCCGCACCTTGAGCTGTATCCCGGTCACCACGTCACCCATGGCCAGGAAATTCTGGGCCTCGGGAAGGCTCACGTAGGCTAGGGTCGAATCGTACTCGAACATGCCGGTGTTGAAGATGCCGACGATGCGGAAGTGACGCATCTTCGGCATCATGCCGAAGGGCGTGATGTTCCCCATCGGAGAGATCACGTTCACGGTATCGCCCAGGAACATCCCGAGGTTCTTGGCGAGTTCCTTGCCGATCAAAAGACCCGGGGTCTTGGCTGCGCCGTCATCGAGGGCCTTGAGGCTCCCCTCGACGATGGACTTGTGCAGATTGGTGACCTGGGCGTCGCTCGCCACGTCGATGCCGCGCAGAACTACTCCGGAGACGTTCTTGCCGGAGGAGAGCATCACCTGGTTGTAGATGAACGGGGTGGCGGCCAGGACGCCGTCGATCGCCTGCACCTTCTTCAGTGTCTTCTGGTAATCATGGATTGCACCGGTCGAATTCAGGACCACGATGTGCGCGTTGGTCCCGAGGATCTTGTCCTTCAGGTCTTCCTCGAAACCGGTCATGACCGCGAGGACGATGATGAGCGCCATGACCCCGAGCGCCACGCCGGCAACCGAAATCAGGGTTATCAGCGAGATGAAGGTCGATTTGCGCTTCGCCTTGAGATAGCGCAACCCTATGAAAAGCTCAAATGGCATTATTTCGCCTCTTTCCTTAGCTGCGGGAAGAGGATGACGTCGCGAATCGAGGGAGAGTCGGTCAAAAGCATGACCAGACGGTCGATGCCGATCCCCTCGCCCGCCGTCGGGGGTAGCCCGTATTCCAGCGCCCGGATGTAATCCTCGTCCATGTGCTGCGCCTCCTCGTCACCCTTCTCCTTGGCGGCGACCTGGGCCAGGAAGCGCTCCTTCTGGTCGCGCGGGTCGTTCAGCTCGGAGAAGGCGTTCGCCATCTCGCGTCCGGCGCAGAAGAACTCGAAGCGGTCCACGTACTCGGGGTCCTGGTCGCTCTTTCTGGAAAGCGGCGAGACCTCGGTCGGGTAGCAGGTGATGAAGGTGGGCTGGATCAGCTTGGTCTCCGCGACCTCCTCGAAGATCTCGGTGATAAGCCTGCCGTAGCCGACATCCTCGGAGAGCGCCAGGCCGATTTTTTGGGAGTAGGCGTAGGCCAGGTCGCGGTCTTCCAGGGACTTGGCGTCGATGTCGCCGAAGTGCAGGATGGCCTCCTTCACGGTGAAGCGCTGCCAGGGGCGCTGGAAGCTGATGGGCACCCCGCCGTAATTGAAGTCGAGGGTGCCGAGCAGTTCCTTCGCCACGTGGCAAAGAAGCTCCTCGGTGAAGACCATCAGGTCCTCGAAGGTGGCGTAGGCCTGGTAGAACTCCATCATGGTGAACTCGGGGTTGTGGCGCACCGAGATCCCTTCGTTCCTGAAGCTGCGGTTGATCTCGAAGACCCGGTCCAGACCGCCGACCACGAGCCTTTTCAGATAGAGCTCGGGGGCGATCCTCAGGAAAAGTTCCATGTCGAGGGCGTTATGGTGGGTGACGAACGGCTTCGCGGTCGCCCCCCCGGGGATCGGGTGCATCATCGGGGTTTCCACCTCGAGGAAGTCGTTCCTCGTCATGTACTCCCGGATCAGGGCGACGATGCGCGAGCGCTTGAAGAAGACCTCCCGCACGTCGGGGCTCACGATGAGATCCACGTAACGCTGCCGGTAGCGCGTCTCCACGTCGGTAAGTCCATGAAACTTCTCGGGAAGCGGCAAGAGCGACTTGGTCAAAAGGCGGATCTCGGTGACGGCGAGCGAGAGCTCCCCGGTCTTGGTACGGAACGGGTGCCCGGAGACGCCAACGATGTCGCCGATGTCGTAGTTCTCAAATTCGGCGTAGAGTTCCTCGCCGAGCACGTCCTTCCTAAGATAGAGCTGCACCCGCCCCTTGCGGTCTTGCATCTGGACGAAGGCGGCCTTACCGAAGGAGCGGCGCATCAGAATGCGGCCGGCAACCACGAAAACCGGGGAGTTTTCTTCTATGACTTCCACATCGCCGTAGGCGGCGCGCAGGTCCGCCGAAGTGTGCTGCGGTCTGAAATCGTTCGGGTACGGGTTGATCCCCGCCTCCCAGAGTGCATCTACCTTGCGTCTTCTCTGCAACAACAATTCGCTCAACTCTTCCATTTTTTGGTCAACCTTTCTTAATGCCATCAGCCTAGAAAACAATCCGTCAAAATAGACTACTTAGACGCGCCAAGTCAAGGGAAAAGGGGCCGGAGCCCCCCCCCCTGATCACGGGTAAAAACCGCATTCATACTAAAAGATAGGGGTTCTAGAACCCCGCCACCTTAGCCGGAAGCACCACGTATGTGATACCGCTGGTGACGATCGGGGCCCCGAGCTGACCGAAGCTGTTCTCCCCCCATCCCCACAGCTCAGGATTCGCAATGTTAAGCGTCGCAAGTGACGAGTTACCAAAAGCCTGAATGTCAAAAACGCCGGTTATTGGAGCGCCACTTCCGATTAAGGAAGTACCACCTTTCAACGCTTGACGGGGAACAGGCGAGTTGGGGCTGTCAGGACTGTCTTTGACAGCGCCGATCCTTGGGTTGTTGCCGAGCTGCCCCTTCTCATTGAACCCCCACCCCCAGACCGTGTCGCCGACTCGCGCGAGCACGTGCATGAGCCCGGCAGAGATCTGATTGACAAATAGGGTGGCACCGTTTGCATCAATTACCTTCACCTGATGCGGCTCATAGCTGGCTTGTAGCCCAGTCGTGGAAATGAGGCTTGTCGCGGCAACACCAAGCTGGCCAAAACCGTTGTACCCCCAGGCCCAGACCGTGCCATCGTCCATCAGCGCCAGGCTGTAGCTCCCGGAGGCGGCAATCTGGATTACTTTGGCGGTCGATCCGGCAAAAAGAACCTGAACGGGCGCATAACTAGCGGTCGTTATCCCTGCCGGTCCGTTAGGACCAAGCTGGCCGTAGGTATTGTCTCCCCACGCCCAGACCTTGCCGTCTGTCGTCATGGCAAGAGAGTGGAACGCCCCGGCCGCCACCTGGGCGGCGTTGGCGAAGAAGGTGCCGTTCACGTCGTTAGGCACCTCAACCGGAGTGGAAGCGTCACCAAGTACAACGTTATTAACCGTTCTGACGCCGAGTTGGCCATAGGTGTTGTTCCCCCAGCTCCAGACCGTGCCATCGGACACCGCGAGCGAGTGGTAGGCGCCCGCCGCTACCGAGGTTACATGGGTAAGCGAGCCGACCCTTACCGGATTAGCGCTGAAGTCGCTGGTCGCGTTGGTTGCGGCGGTGACGATGGAAGCGTTGCCGAGCTGTCCATTGCTGTTGTAACCCCAGGCCATCACGCTGCTGTTGTTGTAGAAGGCCAGCGTATGGTTCGCACCGGCGGCGAAACCGGCCATGCGCCCGAGACCCGGCACGATGGCGGCGGTAGCCCGAGTGGTGGTCGTACCGTCGCCAAGCTGGCCGTAGGCGTTGTACCCGACGGTCATGGTGGTGTGATTTCTGAAGAAGACGCCATGTTGATAAAAGACTGTCACGGTGGTAGGAATGGCTGTCGTCGTAGACTTACCGCCGCACCCAGAGATAAGAACCAGAGCCAAGAGGACGAAGCAGGCAAGAAGCCCAGAGCATTTGCGTATTTCCATAAGAAGAGACCTCACGTGAGTTTAATTGAACTTGCGGATTTAACTATACCTAGGTGAGAAAGTCAAGGATCAACTCTTAAAGAATCGGCAGTTGACAGGGCGCACTGCTTCCATGTAAAAAAGGGGATCAAAACTAATGCGGAGGTAACGACACGGCATGGCGATCGAACCGAACAAGGTGATCTACTCCATGATTGGGGTGAGCAAGTTTTACGATAAAAAGCCGGTACTTAAAGACATCTACCTCTCCTACTTCTACGGCGCGAAGATCGGCGTTCTGGGCTTGAACGGCTCGGGGAAGAGTTCGCTCCTGCGGATCCTGGCCGGGACGGACAAGGAGTACAACGGCAAGACGGTGCTTTCGGCCGGCCACACGGTGGGCTTCCTGGAGCAGGAGCCGCAGCTCGACCCTACCAAGACGGTCCGGCAGTGCGTGGAGGAAGGGGTCCAGGAGACCGTCAACCTGATCAACGAGTTCAACGAGATCAATCTCCGCTTCGGCGAGGAGATGACCGACGCTCAGATGGAGAAGCTTTGCGACCGCCAGGCCGCGGTGCAGGAGAAGCTGGACCACCTGGACGCCTGGGAGCTGGACAGCCGTCTGGAGATGGCGATGGACGCCCTGCGCTGCCCGCCGGGCGACACCAACGTGGCGAACCTCTCCGGAGGCGAGAAGCGGCGCGTGGCGCTTTGCCGACTGCTGCTGCAGAAACCCGACATCCTGCTGCTGGACGAGCCGACCAATCACCTGGACGCCGAGTCGGTCTCCTGGCTGGAGCAGCACCTGAAACGCTACGCCGGCACCGTCATCGCGGTCACCCATGACCGCTACTTCCTGGACAACGTGGCCGGCTGGATCCTGGAACTGGACCGCGGCCAGGGGATCCCGTGGCAGGGAAACTACTCCTCCTGGCTGGAACAGAAGCAAAACCGTCTGGCCCAGGAGGACAAGACCGAGACCGAGCGCCAGAAGACCCTGAAGCGCGAGTTGGAGTGGATCCGGATGTCACCCAAGGGGCGCCACGCCAAGGGAAAGGCGCGCATCGCCTCCTACGAGGAGATGCTCACAGAGGAGAGCGAGAAGCGCGGACGCGATCTGGAGATCTACATCCCGCCCGGGCCCCGTCTGGGAGGGATCGTCGTCGAGGCGACCGGTGTCAACAAGGGGTACGGCGACCAGCTCCTCATGGAGGGGATGGAGTTCCGGCTTCCGCCGGGCGGCATCGTCGGGGTCATCGGCCCCAACGGCGCCGGCAAGACCACCCTGTTCAGGATGATCACCGGCGAGGAGCAGCCTGATTCCGGGAGCTTCAAGATCGGCGAGACGGTAAAACTCTCCTACGTGGACCAGAGCCGCGAATCGCTCGACCCGGACAAGACCATCTGGGAGGCGATTTCCGGAGGCCAGGAGCAGCTGCAGCTCGGCAAGCAGCTGGTAAACTCCCGCGCCTACGTGTCGCGGTTCAACTTCTCTGGAGCCGACCAGCAGAAAAAGATCGGTGCCCTGTCGGGAGGGGAAAGGAACCGCGCCCACCTGGCCCAGATGCTGAAGGAGGGGGGCAACGTCATCCTGCTCGATGAGCCGACCAACGACCTGGACGTGAACACCATGCGGGCTCTGGAGGAAGCGCTGGAGAACTTCGCCGGGTGCGCCGTGGTCATTTCCCATGACCGCTGGTTTCTGGACCGGATCGCCACCCATATCCTCGCCTTCGAGGGGGACAGCAAGGTGGTCTGGTTCGAGGGGAACTACTCCGAGTACGAGGAAGACCGCCACGCGCGCCTGGGTACTGCGGCCGACCAGCCGCACCGCATCAGGTACCGTCAGCTGACGCGGGTCTAGTCGACCCGAAGCAGGAAAGGTAATGCAGGAGGGGCGCCTCAAAGAATCGAGGCGCCCCTTCATTTATCCGGCAGCAGCTGAAAGCAACACAAAGATACCCATACTTCTCCCCCCCGGGAGAAGGTGCCCCGAAAGGGGCGGATGAGGGAAACCGCACCGGCAGGGAAGGCCGTGCATGGTTTTCCCTCTCTTAAGCAACCCCCCATCCGTAGAGGACCTCATAGCTCGCGGGGATCGCTCCATCCCGCCAGTATTCCCTTCGGTAAACCTCCATCATATCGAGCATCACCCTTCTCTCGGAAAGCCCTCCGGTGGCGGCCGGCGCCGCACTTCCGGCACCGATCCGTTTCAGGGAGCGCAGCAGTTCGGGGACATCGGGATGGAGTTCCAGCTCCATTTCCGAACTCACCTTTGAGCCCGAGAAACCGCCACGCTGCAACGCCTCCAGCACTTCCGAGCGCGAGAAGAAGCTGTGGCTACGATCCGCGCCGCCGCCCAGCACTTTTTTGTAGGAGTCGCGCAGTTCGAACAGGGTTTTTTCGCCGAAGAGCGCGAAGCAGAAGGTTCCTCCGGGGGTGAGCACCCTGCGCACCTCGGCAAAGGCGAGGTCGAGGGAGCTTAGCCACTGGAAGGTCGAGGTGGAGAGGACAAGGTCGAAGGAGCCGGCGGCAAAAGGGAGCTTTTCGGCGTCCGCGTTGACGAGTTGCACCCCCTCCCCCGCAAGGTTTTCCGAAGCGGCGCGGCACATCCCGAGGGCGAGGTCGGCGCCCACGGAGAGCGCCGCGGGATAGAGCTTCCGCAAAGAGGCCAGCAGTCTGCCGGTACCGGCGCCGACGTCAAGTAGCCGCGCCGGGCGCACCCCTTGAGACTGCAGCAAACCGGTCAGCCGTTCGACCACCCTGCGCTGCACCACCGCATAGCCGTCATAATCGGGCGCCCGCCGGTGAAACGAGCCCTGCACTTTTCGCCTGTCTATGTTAGCAACCATTTTTCAGTACCATCCCAGTACGAAGCCTATCTTTTAGTCGAGCCGGTCCGCCATCCGCGCCGCTCAAGCCGATTCAGGCGCCAAATCCGCCAGCCATGACCGGACCAGTTCGTTGAACTGTTCCGGACGGGTCATGAACGGCGCGTGACCGCATCCTGTCATGATCCTGAGGGTTGCCATGGGAAGCCTGGCCGCCATGTACTCTGAGGCGGCGGCGGGGCAGATGCCGTCGAGTTCCCCATGGATCAGCAGCACCGGCCGATCGATCGAAGGGAGCTCCTCCCGCAGGTCGGTCTCCGAGAGGATCCGCAGGGACTGCTGGACTGCGTCCGGGTCGGCTGAGCGCCCACCCATGACGACGTCGTGAACGATCCGCTGGTACTGCGCCCGGTCCACCTCGCCCTCGGCGAACATACCCCGGAAGAAATCGCCCATGGTCTTCTGGTAATCGCGCCTGAGACGAATCCCCATCCCCTTCACCTCGAGCGGCGGCTGGCCGTGCGGGTAATCGTCGCAGCTGGTGAACCTCGGCGTCCCGCCGACCAGGACCAGGGCGGCAAGACGGCTTCGAAGCTCCGGAAAGGCCTGAAGGACCACCTGAACGCCCATGGACCAGCCGACCAGGATGGCGCCGCGCAGCGCCATCTCATCGAAAAACGCCACCAGATCGCCGGCATAGTCCTCCACCGTGTAGCCCGGGCCGGGGGTAGACTGACCGTGGCCGCGCTGGTCGAGGAAGATGAGGCGGCAGGAGTCGTCGAGAGCCTGCTGGAAGCGCCAGACACGGGCCGACATGGCCCAGCCATGCAGGAAGACGACCGGCCGGCCGTTCCCCATTTCGTCATGGTGCAGCTTCACCCCATCGGGATTTTCAATGAATGGCATTGCAGTTCACATCCTGGTTAAAAGCAAGAGACCATAGGCCTGTTTGTCCGATTTTTCAGACCACTCCAAGCAGCCTGCCGACCGAGGCTATCTTGTCGACAGCCAACCCAAGCTCCTCTTCGGTATGCGTCGCCATGACGGTGCAGCGCAGGCGGCAACTCCGGGCCGGGACGGTCGGAGGCCTGATTCCTTGCACGAAGAGCCCCTGTTCCAGGAGCAGCCTGCTGAACTCCATGGTGGCCTGGGCGGGCCCGACGAAAATCGGCACGATCTGGGTTTCACTCCCCATGGTCAGAAAGCCCGAGTCTGTCAGCCCCTGCGTGAAGAGATCCCGGTTCGCCGAAAGCCTTCCCCTCAGTTGCGCCCCCTCGGGAGAGTCGACCAGGTCAATAGCCGCGATGGATGCCGCCAGAACGGCCGGCGGCATCGAGGTGGAGAAGATGAAACTGCGCGCCTTATTGATCAGGTAATCGCAGATCTCCCCGGAAGCCGCCGCATAGGCCCCGAAACTACCGAAGCCCTTGCCGAGCGTCCCCATCTGCACATCGATCCCGTTCTGCACGCCGCACAGTTCCGCGCTGCCGCGCCCCGACCCGCCGAGCACGCCGCTGCCGTGGGCGTCGTCCACCATGAGGAGCGCGTCGTGGCGCCTGGCAAGCTGCACGAGCTTTTCCAGGGGCGCAATGTCGCCGTCCATGCTGAAAACGCCGTCGGTGACGATGAGACGCCTCCCCTTGCCCCCCTTCTGCTCAAGCATCTTTCCCAGCGCCTCCATGTCCCGGTGCGGGTACCTGAAGAAGCCGGCCCGGGAGAGCAGGGCGCCGTCCACGATACTCGCGTGGTTCAGCCGGTCCGAGAAGATGGCATCCCCCCGACCGACCAGGGCGGAGATGATTCCTGTGTTCGCGGCGTACCCGGAGTTGAACAGCAGCGCCCTTTCGGTCCCCTTGAAGGAAGCGATGCGCGCCTCGAGCCTTTCGTGCAGCTCCATGTTGCCCGAAACCAGGCGCGACCCGCCGCTGCCGGTCCCGTAGGCCAACCCCTCCACCGCCGCCCGCCTGAGCGCCGGGTGGTCCGCCAGGCCCAGGTAGTTGTTGGAACAGAGCAGCAGCACCTCCCTGCCGTCCAGTTCCACACGGCTTCCCTGCGCCCCGTGGATTACCCGCATGCTGCGGTACAGCCCTTCCGCGCGCAGGGCGCTAAGCTCTTCGTCGAATGTCGGCACCCTTGCTCCTTCCTTTTCCCGATGATTCCAGGCGGGATTCCCCCCCACCGCAACCATCCTTATTAGCACAGCGCGCAAAGGTTCGTCAACCTGCCAGGCACTAAAAGGTTGACAATCACCGTGGGGCGGGGAGCAGGTCGATCACCGTCACTTCCGGCGGGGCGAGAACGCGCATGGGAGGCCCCCAGGTGCCGGTGCCGCGGCTCACGTAGAGCAGGGATCCGGCGCCGTACCTGGTGAGGCCCATTTTTACCGGATAGGCGAGGTGGGTTATCAGGTTGAAGGGAAAGATCTGCCCCTTGTGAACGTGCCCCGACAGCTGCAGATCGAAGAGTCCCAGGGATTCCCGCTCAACCGAGGGGCGGTGCTTGAGCAGTATGGTGAATCTGTCCCGCGGCAGGAAAGTCAGCAGCTCACGCTCGGTGGCGCCGCCTTTGTCGCGGTTCAGCGCGGGATCGTCCACGCCGGCCACGGTGAGAAATCCGGAGACCGCTTCAGCTTCGCCCCGGAGCAGCCGGAAGCCGCTACTCTTGGTGAAGGAGACCGAGGGTGCCAGGCCCGCGAGCACCTCGTGATTCCCCAGCACCGCGAATTTGCCGAGCGGCGGCCGGACTGCGCGCAGCTCCTCGTCGCGCCCCTTGAGGCCGTCCATCTGGCCGTCCACCAGGTCGCCGGTGCAGAGTAGCAGATCCGGATTCAGTGCCGTCACCTTATCCAATATCCTTTTGAGCCCCTCCTTGGCGACGGTGATGCCCAGGTGAACGTCCGAGATTAGCACGATCCGCACCCTGGCCGCATCTTTCGGGAGCTTCGGGCTTTGCACTGTTACCCGTTCCACCCGGATACTGCGCGCCTCGAAAAAACCGTACAGAGACGCGACCAGCGCGCAGATGATGGAGAAGGAGAGAAGCCCCACCTCAGGCAGCCTCAGGTCGTGCGGCCAAAGCAACCCCGCCAAGGCAAGGATGCCGCGCAGGAGATCCAGTGCGATGGACATGCTCAGGAAGAGAAAGAAGAATCCCATCCAGAGATAGCCGAGATAGGCGACTATTTTAGCGGGACCGTCCATCCCGAAGCGCTCCAAAACTCTGACGATGATCGGAGCAAGCACCATGAAGACAGAGACAATCAGGAATATCGCGGGATAGGGCCCGGCGAGATGGAACCCACGCACCGTGCGGGTCATCAAATAGGCATGGGCCCCACCATAGATGAGCAGATAGCAAAGGATAAACAGGTACATTTACACTCCTCTAGGTAAAATCACCGACCACTCTATCAGCGCCGATAAGAGGTGAGGGAAAGGATACGCACTACGGATAAACACTTTTGCTCTCAGGGCGAAAGTGCATGAGATCTATGAAACCGGCAACTGCCTCAGGCGCCACTCCCATGGCCATTGACAAAAGGCTTCCTCGGGCTAGCATAATGCAAGTTTGCACCATCAAATTATTGGCGGAGGTTCTACATGAAAAGGATAGCAATGGCCATTATTACGCTGGCCGCTTTGGTGATTCCTGGGTTGGCGGCCGATCAGGGTTCCGCTGAGCGGGGGAAAGAACTTTTCAACAGCACGCAGCTCGGCACCAACCAGAAGAGCTGCGCCACCTGCCACCCCAACGGAAGCGGCCTGGAAGAGGCCGCATCTTACGATGAGAAGCAATTGGTAATGATTGTCAATCAGTGCATCCAGAAGGCGCTCGAGGGTAAACCGCTTCCTGCCGAATCAAACGACATGGCATCGATCGTCAGGTACCTGAGGACGCTCGCACCCCATTGAGCTAAGGCAGCGGTATATAGTTAAAAAGGAAGGTTTAGTTGCTGCCCTTTTGAAAATTCAGTTGGCCATAAAACGGTCGCGGGCCGATCCGGCCCGCCGGCTTCTAAAAACCTCGGAATTCTCGTTCCAAGTTCGACCGCCACCGCGTCGAGACGCATGCAAAGCGGCTCGACGCGGTAGTAAATCAACGATTTCTCTCCCTAGGTATTGCTTCAGTCCGTCGGCTCCTCCCGATTTTCGCGCCACTCCAGTGGGATCTCCACAACCCGCCATTCTCCCGGAGGCAGGCCATCCAGATCCCACGGTCCGACGGCGCGCCGGATCAGCCGGAGAGCAGGATGTCCGACGGCGGCGGTCATGCGACGTACCAGCGGAGCGCGCCCTTCGGCCAGGGTAATGGAGAGCCAGTTGGTCGGGACCCGAAGCCGTTCCCGGATGGAGGTATGCGCCGGCCAGACGAGGGGCGACTTGAGCCGGGTAACGACCGCGGGTGGCGTCAATGCGCCATCCAGCTGGACGCCTTCGGTCAAAAGCTGAAGGGCGTCCTCGGTCGGGAAACCATCAACCTGGACCCAGTACGTCTTGTCCAGTGGAGCAGTCGGGGAGGTGATCCGCTTTTGCAGGCTTGCGGTGTCGGTGAGCACCAGCAATCCCTCGTCCTGATAATCCAGCCGGCCCGCGGCGTAGATGCCGGGAATGGGGACGCAGTCCCCGAGGTTCAACCGCTTCCCAGGCTCCGTGAACTGGCATAGAACATTGAACGGCTTGTTGAAAAGGATAATCTGCACTACGTTCTCCCTGAATTGATTTCATTAGGTCCGCGGGTGAATCGCGCGACACCACAATATGCGTGAAAGGTGGACCAGTCAACGCCGATCTGGTCCCCGCGGTCCCAGCAATGGATCAGTCGGATGAGCCTCTTGACCATTGGGGAAGCGACCTTATAATTGACTTTTTCCGCAAGCAGGCCGTACTGCACCAGGATGAATGCCGTCCTGATTCATCGGATGGAATCAAAGATCGAGGCAGATGGATACTTGGACCTGAGAGTGTTACCCCCCTCCCGACATTCGGTTGGCGAGTGCCGGATATATATCGCGAAGTACCTTTTACCCATTGGAGGCAACGACTATGAGATCAGCGACGGTTTTTGTATGCGGCGTCATGGCTTTTTTCGCGACGGTCACAACCCTGACTCTGTCGGCCTGGTGTGCAGGCCCAGACTGGATGCTCCTCGACGAGAGCAGAGACTCGCGCTTCTACTACGACCGAGGCAGCACAAACAGCCCAAGCAAGGGGATCTTTCGAGTATCGACACGGGTGGTTTATACCGAGGAGGGTAAAAAGGAGGCCCTGAAAATACTCGCAACCGCCAGGAATTTCGGGAAGCTGTTCGAATCTCGTTATCTTCACGATCTGGACTGCAGGAATGAGAAAAGCAGGCTGCTGAAGGTCACCCATCTCGACGAGAATGGTGCCATTTTAAAATCAACCGAGCTCGCGTCATTCACCGAGTGGGAGGAGATCCCCCCGGACGCTCGCATGGGCCAAGTTGCCGAAAAGGTCTGCACCCCGTAAAATACACGGAAGGGCCCCCCCATCCCGCCCAGGACACCAAGGTCACCGTTAAACGCGTTTCCGCAGTCCCTTCTGCTGCGCGAAACGCGCTGCCCGTCGTCAGTCAAAGATTCGGATTACCTCCCTTCGTAATGCCCCTACCGGAATTCCTGCCGAACCGTTCATCTAACTCCGACAGCACCAAAACCTGGCTCAGGTTTCGGGTGGTGACGTCAGGGGATCTTGGCGATCAGGACCACGAGCGAGCGCCCGGGCAGCCGATAGTTGCCGGTAGTGATGGTCGGCAAGGCATCCCACGGGACGATGTCTTCGGGTGAGGCGCGCGAGGTGTCGATCCAGCGATGCCAGGTGCCGCCCGGCAGTTTTTTGGGAGATGGAAGCGTGAAAGTGAGCGGTTTCCAGTAGGCGTTGACCATGTAATGGAAAACCACACGTCTGGTAGCGCTCCAGGCCGTCAGAGCGATGCTGTGCGATTCATGGCTCCAGTCCGGCTTACCCAGCCGCACGCCATGCCATTCCAGCCGCGCCTGGCCGAGCAACTGGTTCAGGGTCAGATCCTCTGCAGCGGGATCGTCGTTCATGAGACGTGCGGCAATCAAAAGCCTGGTGAAACGATGAATGTCCTCGTGCCGTGCCAGCAACCTCCAGTCGAACCAGCCGACCTCGTTGTCCTGACAGTAGGCGTTGTTGTTCCCCAGCTGGGTCCGCCGGGCCTCGTCCCCCATCAGGATCATCGGCGTGCCGAGGGCGAGCAGGGTTGATGCCAGGAAGTTTTTAACCTGACGGTTTCGGAGTTCCTCGATAGCGGGGTCGTCGGTGGGCCCCTCGAAACCGCAGTTCCAGCTTACGTTGGAATCGGCCCCGTCCCGGTTTTTCTCGCCGTTCGCCTCGTTATACTTGTGGTCATAGGAGACCAGATCGTTCAGGGTGAAACCGTCATGGCAGGTGATGAAGTTAATGCTCTGCTCGGGCTCACGCTCCTGGTGTCCGTAGATATCCGGGCTGGCCAAAAGGCGCGCGACGAAGCGGGAAATTATCCCGTTGTCACCTTTAAAGAAACTGCGCACGTCGTCGCGGAACTCTCCGTTCCACTCTTTCCAGCTATCTCCGATGAAACTGCCAACCTGGTAAAGACCTCCAGCGTCCCATGCCTCGGCGATGAGTTTTATGCCGGCCAGAGCCGGATCGGATTCGATGTCCCAGAGGATGGGCGGATTTTTCAGGGGGCGCCCCTGACCGTCCCGTGACAGGATGGATGCCAGGTCGAAGCGGAAGCCATCGACATGCATCTCCTTGACCCAGTAGTTGAGACTGTCGATGATCATCCTGCGGACCACATGATGGTTGGCGTTCAGGGTGTTGCCGCAGCCGGAGTGGTCGATATAGCTGCCGTCCTGAGCCAGGCTGTAGTATACGTCGTTGGCAAGACCCCGGTAGCAGAAGGTTGGGCCCTTATGGTCCCCTTCGGAGGTGTGATTGTAGACCACATCTAGGATCACCTCGATGCCAGCGCGATGCAGTGCCTTGACCATGTCGCGGAACTCGTTCAGGGGGCCGAGCGGGCCCTTGCGGGAACTGTACGCCGCATGGGGAGCGAAGAACGAGATCGGACTGTACCCCCAATAGTTGCGAAGGCCGAAAGGCGCGTCATGCGGGTCGAACTGGAAAATCGGCAGCAATTCAACGGCGGTTACACCCAGATCCTGCAGATAGGGAATCTTTTCGATCAACCCGGCATAGGTGCCGCGTTTTTCCGGCGGGACCCCGGAGGAAGGGTGCTTGGTGAACCCCGCCACATGCATTTCGTAGATGATGGTCCGGGAGTAGGAGCGCTTGAGCGGCATATCCCCCTCCCAGTCGTAACCGCGGGGATCGGCCACCACGCTCTTCATGGAAAGGCACGCGTTATCGCCCGGCACGCATGCGGCGCCTCGGTCATAACCGGCTGGTACCGCCACCGCGCGTCCATAGGGATCGATCAGGAGCTTGTCCTTATCGAAGCGAAGTCCGCGCTGCGGAGCAAAAGGTCCGGCTACTCGGTAACCGTATAGCTGGCCGGCCCCGATGTCGGGAACAAAGGTGTGCCAGTAATGGTAAGTGCGGTTTCGCCTCGGCTCAAGGGTGATGATTCGGGCGGCCGTCGCGTCGTCGGCATGGTCGAAGAGGAGCAGCTCGATGCCGGTGCAGTCTCTCGCAAAAACACTGAAGTTCACTCCGCCATGGATGACAGTCGCACCGAGAGGAGAGGTGTTTCCCAGGTGTAATTCGCAAGGTTCTATGTTTTTTTGTTCAACGGCTGTATTCATCGGAGGCCTTTAATGCCCGTAGAGGATAACAGGGCGTATGGATCTTCATAGTAGCAACGAATTCCGTTAGCTGGCAAGCCCTTTTCATTTACCGCCGGAGAAGATACAGCAACTGTGTTAAGAGCTTGTGACTATAGTCGATCAAGTTCCCTAGTCAAACACCAAGGGTCGTCGCCACTGCACGTTCGCGGCCAGTGGCGAGATGCAGGGGTACCCTTCATCCGCGCGCCTGTTTTCCCGTCTGAGAGCGCGACCTTTTGAGCTTGCCGATTCTTTCCCCGTCCGACAGGCTGGTCATCTTGGGGCGTCTGGACCTACGCCATGCCTGGATGATGCAGGAAACAGAGATAATGGCGCAGAGCCAGCCGATCCAGTCCCCAAAGAACGAGTAAACGGTGCTCCCCTTCAGCATCGGAATCCGGTTCACCAGCGATTCCCTGGTCCATACGCCGGTGCGACTGACGATACGCCCCACCGGATCAACGAAGGCGGACACGCCGGTATTGGTGACCCGCACCAGTGACCGGCGGTTTTCAATGGAGCGGAAACTTGCCAGAGCCAGGTGTTCCATCGGTTCGATGGATCTGCCGTACCAGGAGTCGTTGGTGAGGTTGAACATCGCCTCGGGGACACGATGTTCGCGCCCGCCGTGCATCAACGAACGGATCTTGACGGGGAAAATATCTTCGTAGCAGATGCTTACCGAGAGCAGGTGCCTCCCGAGCAGCAGCGGTTCCTCGCTCTCTCCGGGCCAGAACCTGCTTGAGTACGGCGACCACGAATACAGACTCGGGAATATATCGCCGAAAGGTATGTACTCGCCAAACGGGACCAGCACGCTCTTGTCGTACGTCCCGAGAATCCGGCCGGTGGCATTGGTAAGAAGCGCCGTGTTGAAGGCGTGGACGCCGTCGCCCTCCCCTAGCTTCAGGACCACTCCCAACAGCATCGGCGTACCCAGGTCGCCAAGCACCTGGAACGGAAGCTGCCCCTCGCGGGATGCCAGGTCTACCCTGAAGATCCCCTCGGGCCAGACTATGAGGTCGAGCGGCTGTTTACGGGAAAGCTCCCTGGACATCTCCTGGTGCTCGCGGAGCGAACTTTCCGGATCATTATATTTGTCACCCGCGCCGCGGTTGGCCTGCACCAGGCCGACGGTCAGTTTTTCGGCTAACGACACCTGCCGGTCGAGCGCGCGGATGCGGGTCTCCCCATAAGTTAGGACCAATGTGACGGTAGCGGCGAGCAGAGCCAGTTCGCGCCAGGCCAGGCGCCGGTTCCTGAACCAGCATGCCGATACCGCATAAACGGTGGAGTTAATGTACACGACGAGGAAGCTGACGCCGAGGATGCCGGTCAGATCCGCCACCTGGGTCAAACGGGAGAGCGTATACTGACTCGCGCCCAGGTAATTCGGGAACATTTCGGGCCAGAACTTCTCCATGGCTGTCCAGATAACCGGTGCGACCCAGACTACACTCCACCCGGTATCGCGGGTGATGAGCCGCGTGGCCCAGGCCCAGGTCGCGATCACGATACCGTTAGCCGCGGCGAGGAGCAGCAGACCCAGCGCCGCGAGCGGCCAGGCAAGCCCGGCGAACTGCTGAAACATCCCGATGACCCAGTTGAATCCGCCCGCATTCCCGACGATGCCGGCGACCCAGCCGATGAGAAACGCGCGGCCCGGACTCTGCTCCCGCACCGCCCAGAGGACCGGCACCAGACAGATCCATTCGAGGTAAAACTGGTCGAAACCGACGTAGCCCAGAAAAAACAAGATGCCGCCCGTGACGGCGGCAATCCATGGCAGCAGTTCCGTAATCATCTTTTTGCCTGGCAAGGTCTGTCCTTTTTCCATGTACGGTTAATGCTGCCGAACGGCGGCTTGAACGTTGATGGGAGGGGATTTTAATGTGCGCGTGACGGCCCAAACCTGCAATATGCCGTCACGCGCGCTGAGGATAACATGAAATAATAATTGGTTCAATCTTGCAAGTGCATCTAGTCCTGGAACAACGGGGTCACTCCCACTGCGGGGTTATTGTCCCGGTGCCGGATAATAATCCGGCGGTACGGAATACATTTCTGATGATGGAGGCGGCGGAGGTACCGCTCTCCGGACCGGGCGAGCCCTTCTCACCGAGCCCGGGATCTGGTTCCCCTTTGCGTACATGCACTGCACGTAGGTATTATCGTAACGACGCTGCGCCTCCATCCCGTATACCTGGCCGGAACTAGCGCCGCTGGCGGTGCCCACCAGAAGCCCACTGCCCGCACCGATTGCCGCACCGGCTCCCGGATGGCCCGAGGCTGCCCCAAGAGCTGCCCCAACTCCGGCGCCGATAGCTGTGCCAACGACAGCACCCGTCGCAGTGTTTTGGTTGACTGTCTCCCCGGGGTTCATTCCGATCTGGCGTTCCGCCCATTGCCTGCATATCGTGTCCTCGACCTGGAACTGGTCAAAGGACTTGCCAGGGGCCGGCAAAACCCTAACGCTTGGGCCTATCGGAAGGATCGCACACCCGCCCAGGGCGAGCAAAACGAGCATGGACAACATTTTTCGCGGTTGTTTTAGCATTTGTTTAATCCTCCTCTTGGGGTGGCGCCGGTGCTGGGACGACTTTCATCCAGCCACCCGGGCAACTTTTCACATATGGATAGTACCCCTTCGGGGTCCGGCAGTAATACCAATAGCCTGTTTCCTCTGGTTGCTGTTCCGGCAGCAGATATTCCGCGGGCTGCTGCTGGATAATGACCGGTGGCTGGGGGGCATAGTACGGATAGAAGAAGGGATCCCACAGCCCCCATCCTGGCCCGAACCAGATACCGCCCCCGAAATGCCCACCGCCGCCATGCCGTCCACCGCCGCCATGCCGTCCATGGCCGCCAAAGTCGCCGTGGCCACCACGCCCCCCGCGGTCGGCAAAGGCAACCTGCTCTCGGTCCCCAGGCCAGGAATTCACAAAGATCGCCAGCGTGGCTGCCAGGACAATAAAGGTGGCTTTTTTCATAGCATCCTCCTCAGGAAAACGTTGCTTACATTAATGACAGCTTACAACTTATCGTCCTGATCTGCAAAGGATAAATGGCTATCTCGGCAGCACCCTCGCCGTCGGTACCACCAGGAAAGCAGGGGATTCAAAGTAGGGAAAAGCCCGCCAGATTCCACCGGCAGGCCTCATGCGAAAATTCCAACGACTGCAGCTAGCAACAGGATCTCGATGCGGACCTTGCCGACAGTCTCCACTGCACTGCAGCACCCCGGCTTGTGGCGATCAAGCGGCGCTGGTACTGCTCCGGTAGTGGAATATGAAGATCCAGAGTTCGGAAAGCAGCATGCCGCCAAGCATCAGGCTGCAGCCAAGCAGTGCCCGAGGGGCGAGGACCTCGCCCAGCAGCAGCCAGCCCCCGAAAGCGGCGAAGACCCCTTCGGCACTGAGGATAACCGCAGTGTGCGCCGGGTGGGAATCGCGCTGGGCCACCACCTGCATGGTATAGGCGACCCCGACCGATATGAGCCCGCCATAGAGGATTGGGAGCGCCGCCGCCAAAATACGCCCGAAACTCACCGTCTCTATGCAGAAAGCGGTAACAAGGCTCAGCAGTGAGCAGACGGCGAACTGTAAAGCGGAGAGCTTGAGCGCATCAAGGCGCGGAGAAAGCCAGCCTATGAGCAACACGTGCCCCGCCCAGAAGAAGGCGCCAACCAGTTCCAGAAGGTCGCCGAAACCGATGGTAAATTGCTCGGTCACGCTGAGCAGAAAGAGCCCAAAGGCCGCCAGTATTGCACCCAGCCAGGTGCCGACGGAAGGGCGCTGCCGCCAGAACAGGCCGAGCAGTGGGACGATCACCACATAGAGTCCTGTGATAAAACCGGCATTGCCCGCCGTCGTGTAGATCATGCCGACCTGCTGCAGCGAGGCGCCAATGAAAAGAGCAGCTCCCGCGAGACCGCCCCCCATCAGCAAGGTTCTCGTGCCGGCCTTGGGCAGGACGCCAGACAACCGGTTATGGCGTCGCTGGCTGATCAGGACCAGCCGAATCAGGGAAAGGCTACCGAGGGCGAAGCGGATTCCGTTAAAGGTGAAGGGTCCGACAAATTCCAGACCCCGCCTTTGGGCGACAAAACCGAACCCCCAGATGGCGGCGATGAGCAGCAGCAATAGATCGGATTTTACAGCCTTGGTCTGCATGAATGGTCCCGTCTCTTCGGATTGATATCTGCGATAGGCTAGGCGGCGAGTTGTTACTTTTGTTCTTTTCAGTGCGGGAAGTCAAGTAGCTGTAATACATCTCACGACGCGGATAGTCACGCGATGATAACATCACGCAATCTAGCCGGTTCTGGTAGACCGGGCTGTTTCCAGTAAAACCCTGCCAATACCCGTCTGGATAAACTACCAACATGGACACTGGACTGTTGTTATGGACAATATGAGATTGCATGAACTAAATGAACAGCATCAATTCTAAATCAAACTCTGAGTGGTTAAAACACTATCCTATATGACGTTCTTGAATGCTGGAACTTTCCCCAAAACCACGTGGCAAGATTAAGCACTCAGATATAATAACCCTGAAGCTTTGACTTCCTGCAGAGAGGAGGAGTACAATTGTTGAGTGGAATGCTGCATGACCTTTAGAAATTTCTATGGAATACAGCTAATCATCTTTACAATTCAGCCACGCTCGACCATCATGTTTTCCAGCAGATATTTCAACAACTGTCCACCGTTTCAATACGCGTTCTTCTTGAATTATGACAGAGCAGGGTTTTGACAAACTACCATGACAACACCCGGAGTCTATTAAATTATTTGCACGGATTACTCGGCCCTTCAACAGTAGAGAAGAGGAGTTTTACATGACTGACAAATACGGCAGCACACCGAACATTCATCAGACCGAGCTCGCTAACGGAGTTCGTGTTATCAGTCAGCCAACCCCGGGCTTACAAGGCGCGTCGATCGCAATCCATGTCCTGAGCGGCTCCCGAGATGAAGACCCGAGCATTGGCGGTGCTTCGCACTTCATCGAGCATCTTCTTTTTAAAGGAACCGAAAAACGAACCTCCTACGATATCACCACTGAACTCGACACCATCGGCGCCCAGCCCAACGCCTGCACCGGACAGGAAGGTGTGACCTACTACCTGAAGGCGCTTAGCAGTGACTTGCCCCGGGCATTCGACGTTTTAAGCGACATGTTCCTCAACAGTTCTTTCCCGGATAAGGAAATCGAAACGGAACGCGGCGTGGTTCTCGAAGAGATCAAGCGCTCCGAGGACAACCCCGACCGCTATCTTCATAACCGGTTCTGCGATGGTTTCTGGCAAGACCACCCGCTGGGCAGACCGGTACTCGGCCCACCCGAGGTAATAAGCAGCATCAGCCGGGAACAACTGATGCAGCACATGCGCGAGCGCTATGTGCCCAAGTCGACGATTGTCGCCGCAACCGGAAATATCGAACACGATGACATCGTATCTCTGGTCGACGGATATCTGGGCGGCATGCAGGTGCGCGGTTCTGCGTCTGCGGCAACTCCGACCGCCTCGACAAGGTACGGACTCGCGATTGCCCGCCACAACCTGCGTGACATGCAGCAGGTGCAGTTTTACCTCGGTTACCCGTCTCTGCCACCTACCGACCCGCGTTATTGGTCCTTGCAGATTCTAAGGCTGGTTCTTGGCGGCGGCATGAGTTCACGGCTTTTCCGTGAGGTGCGCGAAGAGCGTGGGCTCGCCTACTCGGTCGGGTCCTACCTGCTCGAATACTGCGACCGCCCGGCCCTCATCATCGTAGCTGGCTGCAACAGCGCGCGGGCACAGGAAGCGGTCGATGTTTGTCATCAGGAAGCGCTGAAACTCTCCCGCGAAAAACTCACGGCGCAGATCCTTGACGATGCCAAGCGTCAGGCACGTGGAAAACTGCTGCTGAGCCTGGACGATCCGTCAGATTGGCTGATCCCCCTGGCCAAGGAAGTCGGTTATTTTGGGCGGGCGCACAGCATGGCGGAGGAACTTGCAGAACTAGAAGCGGTCACCTCGGAGACCGTGATCCAACTTGCGGAAGAACTTTTTTGCAGCACCTTGCCACGCCTGGAATCCATCGGTCCTGATATAGAACTCACCCTCCCGTCCTGACTCGCCAAGTAAAATAAGTCCTTTCGGTCTTGACGCAGAAAAGCCCCACCGGTTTCCCAGGTGGGGCTTTTTATGCGTTATCGTTTTGACCACCTAGTCTGCAATACTCAGGCGAGACGCCAGTCTATTGCTTCTTTGCCGTGACACGCCAGATAAGCGTTCGCCTGGGAAAAATGCCGGCACCCAAGGAACCCCCGGTACGCCGACAATGGCGACGGATGGGATGCTTTTAGGACCAGGTGTTTTCTGCCGTCAATTACTTCACCTTTCCTATGGGCGTAGGAGCCCCAGAGCATGAAGACAATTCCTTCCCTGTTTTCATTTAGTTCTGAGATCGCCTTATCGGTAAAAGCCTCCCAGCCCTTTCCTTGATGAGATGCGGCACATCCCTGTTCGACAGTCAAGACGCTGTTTAATAGCAGAACACCCTGATCGGCCCAGCTTTTCAAATTTCCATGTGTGAAATCGCTGGCATTGAGACCTAAATCAGTCTGGATTTCCTTGAAGATATTTATTAAGGATGGTGGGATGCGGATCCCGTACGGGACCGAGAAGCAAAGGCCATGTGCCTGATTGGGTCCATGGTAGGGATCTTGCCCAAGAATGACAACCTTGACCTCATCGAATGGAGTAGCATTGAACGCGGCGAAATACTCGCTACCCCGGGGATAAACCGTCTTGTGACCAGAGATCTGCCTGCGCAGGAAATTCTTGAGTTCTTTCAAATAGCTTTTCTGGAACTCCGCCAGAAGATGAGTCTTCCAACCCGGCTCAAGCTGTATCTGATTTTCTGTGATCGGCATGGCGCCCTGTTTCCTCATAACGGAAAATAACACAGCAGCCATCGGAAATAAACAAAAAGCCCCACCAGAATTCTCTGGTGGGGCTTTTCAATTAAATTCCCTGCGGCGACCTACTCTCCCACACAGTTACCCATGCAGTACCATCGGCCCAGAGAGGCTTAACTTCCGTGTTCGGGATGGGAACGGGTGTGACCCTCTCGGTATAACCACAGAGAAA
>Ga0209125_1000889_pt1 | contig 32941 bp, 29 predicted proteins | sample BarGraIncub1131A_FD_184503 | JGI IMG/M metagenome (GOLD analysis project Ga0209125, IMG submission 184503) | Arctic peat soil microbial communities from Barrow, Alaska - Barrow Graham LP Incubations 11-31A (SPAdes) (version 2) | ecosystem: Environmental > Terrestrial > Soil > Wetlands > Peat... | reverse complement strand
GGCGAGTACAGGCACCCACTCTACCGTTCGACCTGAGAGGTAGCAATGACACCGGACACCCCGAACAAGATGCCGCTAACGGCCACCGCCGCAGAGCGTCACGCCATCCTCAACCGCCTCAAGCGGTTGGAAGGTCAGATACGCGGTCTGCAGGCGATGATCGACTCCGGCCAGGATTGCGACGCGGTCCTCACTCAGGTCATGGCGGCGAAGTCGGCCCTCAACCGCGTGGGGCTCCTGATCATCGGCCACTCGATGAAATCCTGTCTCGCTGCGGGCGACGCTGCCACCAAGGACGAGATCGTCGATGAGGCGCTCGCCGTGCTGCTCAGATACGTGAACCTGCCGGAATCATGGCCCACGTCGGATGCCATGTGACGACCGCCCTGCTACGCGTCGCACCCCCGGCCCCGGACTAGGAGGAACGTGTGGGGTTCGCTCCTTGGGAGATCGTGTTGATCGCCGGCGTGGCGGGTGGCGCCACGACCTGCGCCGCGCTCGTGGCGCCACGACGCCGACTCGTCTGGATCGGGTTGGCAGGGAGTGCGGCCGCCGCCCTGCTCGCACTGGGGATCGGCGGGGTCTGGCGGCTCACCACGCGAGCGGACGCCACGGTCGTTGTGGGACTCGTCGGACTTGGCGCGTCTCTGGGTGGCTACGCACTCTGTGCCGCACTGCTCCCGACCTTGACGCGCCCGCGCATGGTGTCACCCGCACTCGTTACCGCGCCCGATGACGGGACCGCCCACGTCATCCTGCTCGCCGACGCCGAGCACGACACGTACCGGCCTGGCGACGTCACGCGAGCGCTCGAACTCTACGAGCGACTCGAGGTCCCGATGCCCCCCTATCTCGCCCGTCCGCTGGTCTATGCCTCGGAGCGATCCCGCTATCGCCGCGCGAGCGGAAGTCCCGCGCGACGTGCCGTACGCGAGGTCGCGGCGGCTCTGGCGACCCACCCGCAGGATGAATCCCCTTACGCTGTCGAGACCGCCTTCTGCAACGGCGGCCCCTCGCTGGCCGAAGTGGTCGCAGCGCTCGCAGCCCGGGGCGGGCGCCGCATCATCGTTGTGGCGATGACGGTCGCACGAACACGCGCGTTCGACAGCGCCATCGGCGACGCACAGTCACTCGCGCTGTCGCGCGCAGGCATCGAGATGATCGTCACAGACCCGCTGTGGGCCTCCAGCGGTGTGGCATCGGCCGCTGCCCGCCGGGCGCTCGCAGTCTTCAGCGGGCACGGCCGGGAGAACGGCGTGGTGCTCGTCGCCGAGGGCAGCCCGTGGCAGTGGGACCGTCAGTACCCCGCTGCCACAGAGCAATCGACCTTCTTCGCGCAACGCCTGAGAGCCGAACTCATCGAGCGAGGTCTTCCCGCCGAGCGCATCCGCCAAGCGTGGCTCGACTGGGAACAGCCCGACGTCCCCGAGGCGGTCCGCCATCTCGCGGCGTTGGGAGCGACCCGGATAGCGCTCGTGCCCGTCGACCTCCTCGTGGAGAACCTGGCGAGCGCGGTCGATCTGCCACAGGCCGCGGAGCAGGCGGCGTTCGAGACCGCGATCCGCATCGAAGTGGTGTCCCCGCTGGGCGATGATCCGGCGCTGATCTCGGCGCTGCTCAGGCAGATCGCGCGCGCCTCGCTGAACCTCGAGGGGCTCGCCGGCGATCCCGACCTTTAGCTCGCGCGACAGCGCTCGCGGTTGATCGACTGCTGCCTGCGGATCTGCGGATAGCGCACCATGTAGCGCCATGCGATGGATAGGCCACGGCGATCGGCGTGCGCGCAGGTCTCCAATTCCTCGATGGACGTTCGAAGGTCCTGCGCCGTATGCCCTCGAAAGAGCGTGTAGCCCCGGCCGACCGCCTTGAGCACGTGTGCATCGCTTCCACCGGTCGCAGCCACGCCCTGACCCGCAGCAAAGGCCTTCGCCGCCAGCCGGTTCGCGTGGATGAGATAGGGCGACGAGTTGTAGACCTCCATCGCCTGGAACGCGACCTGGTCGATCTTGTTACCGAGGCTCTTGAGGCCGAACGGCCCGAAGGCCCGGTTGGCGAAGGGGTGCGCGATGATCGCGATCCCACCCTGGTCGTTGATCGCCGCGATCGTGTCCAAAGCACTCATGCCGGCGGGGATGTCCTCGCTCAGGAAGAGCCCGAGGATATGTCCCCACTTGGAGGTGATCTCCGACCCGACGATCACCTCGAGCCCGGGATGTTCGGTCGCCGCGTCCAACGCCCTGAGCCCACCCTCGATCGTGTTGTGATCGGTGACTGCGATGACCTTCAGGTCCGTACGAGTCGCCGCGTAGGCGACGATCTCCTCAGGCGTGGCCAGCCCGTCGCTCTGAGTCGAATGGATATGCAGATCGGCCTTGCTCCAGACCTCAGGCACACGCCCTCCCTAGGGATGTCCCAACATTGGTGTTCGCGCCACTGGACAGCAACGCCCGTGCCGAAGACCGTTCGGCGAGGCCTGCCCCGGTGAACTCCACATCCATGTGCGCGCCGCTACCCGCGACGCCCCGGGTAGAGCTTCACCCCCGGCGCACGCGTGACGTACGGCTCGAGCCGGACAAGCTCGTCCGGGGCCAGCCCGCCGTCCCCTATCGCACGCGAAAGCGCATAGGGGGCGAGCGCCGAGAACCTGTCCCACAGGTCCATGGAGCGCAGCTCCTCCTCGAGATCGGAGCGGCGAGGGTCCTTGGCGTCGGGAATACAGACGGACACGTAGCGGAACACCTTGAGTGATCCCTGCGCTCCAAAGAGGCGATCGACTCCATCCTCCTCGGCACGCCGCGCGATGGCCTCCTTGAGCTCGTCCTGACGCGCCTTGAGCGCGGCGACCTCGTCCGAGACGCGCAGGTACTCATCCACGAGCACAGCCCCGGGCTCGGTGAGGCGCGCGGCCTCGTCGAGGTCCGCGTTCTGGTAGAGGTGCTTCCACGCGGGGCAAAGCGCCTTGTAATCACACCAGTCGCAAAGGTTCGAGACCTTGGTGGAGAAAGAGGTCTGCGCCTCGATGTGCCGGACGCTGTCGAGGACCTGTGTGCGCAGGTCGGCGAGTTGCTCGGGCGAACGGCTCGAACGCAACTCCTGGTCGAATACCAGGTAGTGCCAAACGAGCGTGACCTGCCGCACGTCGGGGTACATCGTGCGGATGGCGAGGTCGTAGAGCGCGAGCTGGCGGTCGGCGTCGGCCTTGCTCTGAGTCATCAGCGATGCCGACGTCTTGTAGTCGTGGATCTCCCACACGCCGTCCGCGACCTTCTCCACGCGATCGATGTAACCGATGATCTCGTGATCGTGGTCGAGGGTCAGGGACACGCGGAGCTCGAGCCCTACGATGGTGCCCTGGTCGAAGGGGTGGTAGCGGCGGTAATACATGCGCAGCGCCTTCTCGCCGATCGCCCGGTAGTCCTCGACCGTGCGCCCCGCGCGCACGACCCGGACGTCCTCGCTCCACTCGGAGCCCCACACCAGGGCGTAGCGTTCGACGAGGTCCTCCTCGTCGGGCAGGCGGCACGATCGCACCTCGCCGTAGAGCCACTCGAGAGCGTCATGGACGCGGCTGCCCATGAACGCCTCGATGCCGGAAGGGCCCCGCGGCGTCTTGAGGATGTAGCTGAATTCGTACTTCTTCGGGCACGTCTCGAAACTGTCGATGCGCGAATGCGAGAAGACCGACATGGACGCCTCTCTCACTAATCGGAACCCTGCAACGCAAGTGTCGCACCGCGGTCTGACACGCGCCCTCCCGGATCCCGACCACAAAAGGCCCCGGGGTCAGGTGTTCGCCCCGGCCCACAACCGAAGCCGCTCGACGCCCTCTGCGAGCCGCTCGACCGCGGTCACATAACCGAAGCGGAGGAACCCCTCGCCGCCCGGCCCGAAGTCGATACCGGGAGCCGCCGCCACGCTCGCCTCCTCCATGAGCCGATACGTGAGAGCCAGCGAGTCGTTCCCCCACTCCCGGGCGTCCGCGAACACGTAGAAGGCCGCCGTCGGCTCGACGTCGACTTTCAGCCCGAGCGAGCGAAGCGCCGGGACCAGGAAGCGCCGCCGTTCGTCGTAGACCGCACGCATGCGGACCACGTCGAGATCGGCTTTCAACAATGCGGTCACACCGGCCACCTGGACGAAGTGGTTGGCACACAGGAAGAAGTTCTGCTGGATGGCCTCCGCCGGTCGGACGAAGGCCCGGGGTGCCACCAGATAGCCGAGACGCCATCCCGTCATCGAATACAGCTTCGAGAACCCGTTCAGCACGAACGCCCGGTCCGTGTACTCGAGGATGGTGTGGTCTTGGCCCTCGTAATCCAGCCCGTGGTAGATCTCGTCGCTCGCGACATACAGACCGCGACGCTCCGCGAGCTCCGCGATCGCGCGCAGGTCCTCGGGTGGCAGCACCGTGCCCATCGGGTTCGACGGCGAGTTGATCATGATGCAGCGCGTGCGCGGCGTGATCGCCGCCTCGATCTCCTCGATCCGCATGCGGAATCCGTCCTCGGCCCGCGCCGGAACGCGTACCGGCACTCCCCCGAGGAAGTTGATGTAGTTGGGGTATGCCGGATAACACGGGTCCGAGATGATGACCTCGTCGCCCGGGTCGAGCAGGGTGCCGAAGAGCAGCAGCATCGCAGGCGATGTCCCCTGGGTCACGATGATGTCGTCGCGATCCACCGTCACGCCGTACTTCGACATGAAGCGCGCCGAGACCGCGTCGCGAAGGTCGGGCAGTCCCATCGACTGCGTGTAACCGGTGTCGCCCGCCTCCATGGCGGCCTCGGCCGCGCGCGTGATCACCTCGGGCGTGGGCAGGTCCGGATCGCCGACGTCCATGCGGACGATGTCACGACCGGCGGCCTCCAGCGCCTTGGCGCGCGCCACGACATCCATCACGACGAAGGGGCGCACCGCCTGTGCACGAGCCGAAACGTGGTCGGACATCTCGCCGCCTCCTTCTCGTGTGGGGTCAGATCCGCGCCCGATAGACCGACTGCAGCGCCGAGGCGAGCACCTCGGCACGGCGAAGGTCACGGAATCCCACGCCGCTGGTGGCTATGACCTCGTGTGGCGGTTCGCGGTCGAACTCGATGCCCAGCTCGGCCGCACGCTCCCACAGTTCGGTGCCGGGCAGCACGTGCAGCGTGGACGATTGGAGCTTGCCCGGGTCCCGACGCAGCACGAACCGCAGCCCCGCGAGGAAGTCGTATGCGTCATCGCCGGGAAGCCCGACGATCAGGTCGCACTCACACGAGATCCCGGCCGCGCGCAACGCGGCGATCCCGGCGGTGAAGCGCTCCGCATCGAACGGCCGGTGGCAGGCCTTGAGAGCGCCGACGCCTATGGTCTGCGGGCCCGTCTCGACGCTCGCGACGCCCGCAACGCGGAGCAGCGCGGCGGCCTCGGCATCGATACGCTCGATGTCGACCTCGATCGTGTGCAGCCGGATACCACGAGCCACGTGCGGCGCCATGGCGTCCGCGAGCATCTCGAGGCGCTTGTCCGTCAGGTTGAACACCGGGTCGATGAACGAGAACGTGCGAACGCCCGGAGCCGTCGCCACGAGATCGATCTCGGCGGCTATCCGCGCGTCGCTGAACGAGCGGATCCGCCCATAGCCCTTACCCTCGAAACAGTAGGCGCACCGATGCGGGCACCCGCGGAAGGTCTCGAGATAGGCGCCGCCGTCTTCAGGGACCATTACGCCGGTCAGGTACGGCGAGGGAAGATCGTCGAGGTTCGCCACAAGTGCGCGGTCCGGCGTGGAAACGATCTCGTCACCCTTCCGGAGCGTGAGGCCGTCGACCCGCCACGGCTTGCCGCTCGTGCTGAGCTCAGCCAGCAGGTCCGCGAAGGTGATCTCACCCTCCCCGCGCACGACGGCGCTCACGTGCGGGTGCGTGGCGAGCACTTCCTCCGCCGCCGGGCCGACCTCCGGGCCACCGAGCACGATGGCGCACTCCGGGCGTACGGCCGCGACCAGGCGACACACCTCGTAGACGTTGCGCGCGTTCCAGCACGTCACCGAGATCGCGAGCACGTCCGCGTCCATACCCAGGACACGCCATGCGACCCACCAGGGGTCCACCTCGGTGTCCAGGTCGAGTGTCTCGAACGCGACGCGTCCGGCGAGCCGCCGATCGGCCTGGGCGTAGGCGCGCAGGTATCCGAGCGCGAGCGACCGATAGCCGGGCGAATTGAGCGCAAGCATCACGCACCGCAACGGGGCGTTCGCCATCAGCGCACCGCCTCTCGGCGAGAGCGCATCACGGACGCCGCGAGGGACGGGGCAGAACCGGGCGGTACGAGCAGCGCCAGCTGGTCGGTGCTGGCCGACGCCGGGGCGCCGGCGCACACGGGATCGAGCGCGCAGGAGGCGCATGCCGTCTGCTTGGTGCCGGGCCGGACGCGCACCGCATCCGCAAGGTGCAGGTCGTAGCCCGGGAGCAGGCAGAACGGGACGCCTTCGACCTCCACCCACACGCCGTTGACGACGCCGGTGTCACACGCCGCCACGAGCCAGGGGATCGCCGAACCCAGGTCGAGCCCGCCGTCCTCGACCCGGAGATGCACCGCATCCGCCTCGACCCCGAGCGCGACCGAAACGGCCGCGGGAAGGTCGTGCACGTTGTGCCGGCAGACCGGGATCACGGCGGTGACGCTGATGTCGATGTCCTGGTCCTTGGCGATCGAACGGAACGAGCGCACGCCCGCGACCGACGCGTCGAGGGCCCCGGGCCGCGAGGTGAGGGCGTCGTGGACGCCGGGCGTCCCGCCCAACACGATCCAGCGCAGGTGCCGGACTCCCGCCATGAGGGACCCCCCTGCATTCTGGGGCGAAGTGCAGGCCACGGCATCGGTGTCGAGACACACGCGCACGCAGCCCGCCTCGACTGCGGAAGCGATGAGTGACGGCAGGGCGGGATGTCCGAACGGTTCGGCGCCGGTGAACGTGATGTTCGGCCCCGGAGGGGTGTCCCAGAGCCCGCACACCGCGGAGACCTCAGCGCGGACTTCTTCGGCATCGCGATATGAGACGACGGCGCCATCAGGATGACACCGCGCGCATCGGATACCGCCACCCTCCCCCACGACCACCTCGGCGAAACGGATCACGCGAGCACCTCCCGGTAGATGCCGGCGATCCGATCGAGCATACGGTCTTCGTCGAACTCCGCACGCGCCCGGGCTCGGCCCGCCTCGCCCATGCGCCTGCGGAGCACCGGGTCCTTGGCGAGGCGGAGGAGCGCCTCGGTGAACGGGGCGACCTTGCCCGGTGCGACGAGCAGGCCCGTCACCCCGTCCTCGACGACCTCGGGGGTACCGCCCGCCGTGGTGCTCACGACGGGAAGACCGGCGGCCATCGCTTCGATCGTCGCCAGTCCCAGGCCCTCGGCTATCGCGGAGGATGCGTAGATGTCGAGCGCCGCGAGCAGCCCACGCACGTCGGTCTCGTACCCCGGGAACAGGATGCGGTCCCTCAGCGAGGACGCGCGCGCCTGCGTCTTGATGGACTCCAGCAACGGGCCCGAGCCGGCCAGAACGAGCCATGCGTCGGGATAGCGCTCCAAGACAGGAAGAGCAGCCGCGACGAGCACGTCGAGCGCCTTCTGAGGCGCGAAGCGCGCAGCCAACCCGAACGCGAGTGCGCCGTCGGGGATGCCGTAGCGTCGCCGGGCAGCATCGCGGTTCCCGCCCGCGAGCAGAGGCCCGAGAGGCAGCCCGTTGTGGACGGTCACCACCTTCGACGCATCGATCCCGATCACGTCGACGAGCTCCGCACGCAGCGCATCGGAGACGGTGATGGTGCGAGCGGTACGACGAGACAGCGCCCGCTCCATCCAGATGTAGATCCGGCGCATGAACGGCGACACGCCGCCATACAGGACCTGGTTGTGGACGGTGACGATCGTCGGAGCGCCGCCGCCGATCCGGACGGCGAGACGGGCGATGAGCCCGGCCTTCGAACCGTGAGCGTGCACGAGGGCCGGTCGGCGCTCCCTCAGCACCTCGGCGAGAGAGACGACCGCCATCAGGTCACGGAACGGACGCAACGGCCCGACGATGGGCACCGGATGGATGATGATGCCGGCCTCGAGCGCATCGTGGACGAGCTCCGAGTCACCCGGGCAGGCGATCTCGCACTCGAACCCGCGGCTGCGCAGACCGGTCGCAAGCTGCAGCACGTGTGCTTTCATCCCGCCCGCGGCGGGGCGGATGACCTGCATCACGCGCGTGGGCTGTCTCGGCTCGGTCGGCACTCGCTCCCCCTCACGGGTCGTCGCACCGCGACAAGGCGGTGCGAGGGACGCCAATCAGGGTAGCACGCAGGGTGGACAACCTCGGGCGTCGCAGCAGCCGATCACCCCCGGCTTCCGTCTGATGTCGCGTCGAGCCGCCCAGCCAGGGCCACCTCCAGCCTCAGTTGACCGGAGGCATAGAGTCGCATGCACGCATCCACGGCATCGGGATCGAACCACTCCCGGTGAGAATCGATCTCGCAGATGGCAGTGGCCACCGGGTGCGCGGGGCGGTAGGGCCGGTGCGACGCCATCGCCTCCACGACGTCGGCGACGCCGATCACACGCGATTCGATCAGAATGGCGCCGCCACTAAGGCCGTGCGGGTATCCGGAACCGTCCATGCGCTCGTGATGCTGCCGAACGATGGTCGCGACCGGCCAGGGGAACGCGATGTCCTTCAGTATCTCGAAGCCCTGCTCAGGATGCTCGCGCATGATCAACCACTGCAGGTCGGAGAGCCCACCGGGCTTGGTCAGGACCTCCGCCGGTATGCTCAGCTTCCCGATGTCGTGGACGAGGCCGGCCATCTCGATCCCGGCGACGAGATCATGACCGAGCCCCATCTCGATGGCTATGTCCTTGGCGACAGCGGCGACGCGTGTCTGATGGCCCTGTGTGTAGGGGTCGCGCAACTCGACGATGCGGCCCATCGACTCGACCAGATTGTGAACCATGCGCCCCAACTGCGCGTTGGCGCTCAACAGCTCGGCCTCGCTGACGACCAAGGCCTGCTGGACCGACTTGCGCCCGATCGAATGGCGGATGACCCGGCCGAGGACCTCACCGTCGAAGTGCCCCTTCACGAGATAGTCCTGCGCGCCGCTCTCGACCGCTTGCAGGGCCATCCGGGTGTCGATGTTGCCGGTCAGCACGATCACCGGAACACCCGGAGCCGCCTCCTGGATCCGCTCCAAGGTGCGCAGGCCCTGGCTGTCGGGGAGTCCGAGGTCCAAGAGCACGATGGCGATCCCTCCGGGCTCGAGGCTCCCCAGCGCCGCGGCGAGCGTTTCCACGCTCTCGAACGTCGTACCCGGCTCGGACTCGCTGAGCATCTCGGCGATCAGCCGGACGTCTCCCGGATTGTCCTCGACTATGAGCACCGTCATCATCGCTGCTGCCTACTCCCTGTGGGCCGGAAGACGGACCAGAGACAGCCAGAAGTCCTCGATCGAGCGCACGACTTCGACGAACCGATCGAGACTGACTGGTTTGGTGATGTAGCAGTTCGCGTGCAGGCTGTATGCGCTCAGGATGTCGGCCTCGGCGCCGGACGTGGTCAGGACGACCACCGGGATCCGGGCCAATACCGGATCCGCCTTGATGACCGCCAGGACCTCCCGGCCGTCCATCTTCGGCAGGTTCAGGTCCAAGAGGATGAGATCCGTGTCCGGGACGTTCGCGTAGTCGCCCTCACGCCGCAGGTACCTCAACGCCTCGACGCCATCCATCACCACGTTGAGGATGTTGGCGATTCGGCCCTCTTTGAGGACCTCCTGGGTCAGGCGAACATCCCCAGGGTTGTCTTCCACCAATAGGATCTCGATGGGAACGTGATCGCCGTCGGTCATCGTCATCCCTCCTTCTCGTCGGGCAGCGTGAACCAGAACGTGGAGCCTTTGCCCGGCTCCGACTCGACCCAGATGCGCCCGCCGTGCCGCTCGATGATTCGGTAGCAGATCGCCAGGCCCATGCCGGTACCGGGATAGTCGGCGCGAGACTGCAGCCGCTGGAAGATGACAAAGATCCGCTCGAAGTAGGCCGCCTCGATACCGATGCCGTTGTCCTCGACGGAGAATACCCACTCCCCGTCGGAGCGCGTCGCGCCGATGTGGATGAGCGGCGCCTGGTCCGTGCGGAACTTCGCCGCATTCGCGATGAGGTTCTGGAACACCCGCCCGATCTGGAGTCCGTCGCACGTGACCGTTGGCATCGGGTCATGGGTCACGACGGCGCCGGCGTCAGCGAGCGTCGTCTGGAGCATCTTCAGTACCGTCGTCAGCACGGGTTCCAGGTCGGTCGACACGAGAGGTGCGCCCTGCGTCCCGACGCGTGAGTAGGCCAGCAACTCGTTGATGAGCGTCTGCATCCGGGTCGCACCGTCGACCGCGTACTCGATGAACTCGTCCGCGTCCGCGTCCAACTTGCCCTTGTAGCGGCGCTGGAGGAGTTGCGTGTAGCTGGCGACCATGCGCAGAGGCTCCTGAAGGTCGTGCGAGGCGATGTAGGCGAACTTCTCGAGTTCGGCGTTCGAGCGGACCAGGTCCGCGGCCATCGCCCGGGACTCCTCCTCGGAGAGCTTGCGGTCGGTGATGTCGAGCATGGATCCCGCCATGCGCACGAGGGTGCCGGTCGCGTCCTCGTAAGCGCGGCCCAGGTCGTAGATCCAACGCACGGTGCCGTCCGGCCACACCGCGCGGTATTCCATGTCGCAGTCGGTCTTGCCCGCGAGCGCCTCTTTGATCGCGGCGTCGGCGCCGTCGCGGTCCTCGGGGTGAAGGGCCGCCAGGAAACTCTCGTGGGTGATCTTCGCGTCCTCGGGCAGGCCGAACATCGTCTTGGCGCGCGGCGACCACTCCAGCGCGTCGGTGGCGAGGTCCCAGTTCCAGGTGCCGACTCTGCCCACCGAGAGGTTGAGGTTCTGCTCGCTTCGCCTCAGCGTCTCCTCGGCGAGCTTGCGGTCGGTGATATCCGTGAAGACCGTCGCGAAGCGGCCCTTCTCCGGACAGTAGGCGCTCACCTTGTACTGCCGGCCGAACGAACGAGCGTAGTGCTCGAATTGGACGGGCTCGCCGGTGAGTGCGACCCGGCCGTACTGCTCGATCCAGAACGGCTCGGTCTCAGGAAGCACTTCCAGCACCGTGCGCCCGACCACGTCACCGGCCTTGAGCCCGGTGAGGGCCTCGAATGCGGAGTTCACGTCCAGGAAGCGATAGTCGATCGCAGAACCGGATTCGTCGACGATCACCTCGTGCACCGCCAGCCCTTCGACCATGCTGTTGAGAAGGAGGTTCGTGCGCTGCTCGCTCTCGCGCTGCAGCCGCAGGCGCTTCTCGGCCTCTTCGAGCGCGGAAAGCATGAAGTTGACGTGACGGGCCAGATCGCCGCCGAACACGTGCTCTCCGCCCCGATACTCGAGCACGATATCACCGTCGACGGAGTCCTCGAACCTTCGTGCGTTGAAGACTCGTGAGTCCAGATCGGCCGCATCATAAGGCTTGCTGAGGAAATCGTCGGCGCCGGCCGCCATTCCTCTGAGTATGTCGGCGCAGTCAGTCATCTGCGTGGCGAGCACGACTCGCACGCCCGCAGTGGCCGGATCGGACTTGACCGCTCGGCACAGCGCGTAGCCGTCCATCACGGGCATGATCACGTCACTCACGAGCAGATCGGGCAGCTCGGCTCTGACGGCCGCGAGGGCCTCGCACCCGTCGCGCGCGACCGTGACCGAGCATCCCTTCCTCACGAACGAGTGCTCCAGGAACGCGGCCTGGGTGGGACTGTCTTCGGCTATGACGATGCGAAGATGCGAACCCTCTGCATCGGCGCGCGACTGCTGTTCTGGCATACCCTGCTCGTCCTCCCCCGGATGCTCGCCCCGTACGCCTGATCTGATGGTACTCAGTCAATACCCGCCTCGGCGATGCGCAGGCAGTTCCGCACCTCTGAGAGCCCCGCGTATCGGCCATCGGTCAGGTCGTAGGTGGCAAGCAGGATGCGGGCCCGGCGCAGCGCGCGGGGATCGAGCGCGAACGTCTCGCCGCGGAAGATGACCGCCAGCTCCGACGCCTCGTCCGCATCGGACGAGGCGTCGGCGGATCCGAGCAGCGAGGTGATCCGTGACAGCAGGAGGCCCTCGTCATACGGCTTGAGCAGGAAGTCGTCCGCGCCGGACACGAGGCCGCGGAGCACGCTCGCGGGATCGGACAGACCCGTGAGGAGCATCACGGGCACTTCGGCGATCGTGGCGTCCGCCTTCGCCGCGCGACACAGCGCGTAGCCGTCCATCCTCGGCATGACCACGTCGCTGATCACGAGATCCGTGTGCGCTTCCCGGGCGAACCGCAGCGCCGCTTCGCCTTCCTGCGCCACGACCACGTCGTAGCCGTTCTTCACCAGCAGGAACTCGAGACATGCGGCCTCGGTCGGGCTGTCCTCCGCGAGGACGACCCTGCAACGACCCTCCCGGTCGATTCCTTGGCTCGCGGTCACCTCTCCCGCCTCCCTATCGTCCGGCCATCGCGGCAGATGACGTGAGTGAGACCAGCATCGCGGCCACCTTGTCCACCCCGATCACATAGGTCGCCCCCCCGATCAGCGCGGCCTCCCTCGGCATCCCGTACACGACGCTCGATCGCTCGTCCTGCGCGATCGTTACCCCTCCGGCCTCACGCATCAGCTTCAGCTCGTCGGCTCCGTCGCGGCCCATCCCGGTGAGCAACACGCCGATGCACCGGGGTCCGCACGCCTTCCGCACGGAGCGGAACAGGTACGACACCGCCGGCTTGAGGCTGCTCTCCGGTGGCGACGAGCTCAGTTGTATCCGACCTCCGCGGTCGACACCCATGTGATACGAATCGGGCGCGAGGTACGCGTTGCCTGCGATGAGCTGATCCCCGCCCGCCGGTGCGCGGACGGGCGGGCCGCCCGAACGGTTGAGCCAATCGAGCAACGTCGGCTGGAACCCCACCGCCATGTGCTGGACGATGAGGATGGGTATGGGGTAGGCCTTGGGGAGACCCGAAAGCACTGTGAAGATGGCCTGCGGCCCGCCGGTCGACGCCCCGATCGCGACCACGTCGATCGGCCCGGCACCCGGACTCCGGAACGCTACCGGAGCGCTCGCCGCGCGCGGCGGTCGTCGCGTGACGACCCCGACCTCCGACATGCCCCGAACGACCTTTACGAGTTCGGTCTCTGCCCTGCTCCGCTCCACGCCCGTGCCCTCGGGCACGCCCACCACCGCCACAGCCCCCGCGTGAAGCAATCGCTGCGTCTCGGATCGCGGCATGAGCGGGCCGCCGATGACGATGATGGGAGCGGCGGCGCTCTCCATGATGGACACGACCAGGGCGAGCGGATCCTTACCGGGGGCGCCCCCGATCACGATCGCGTCGGGCGCCAAATCGTGCGCGAGCGCCTTGGCTGAACTCGCCGTCCAAGCCGTTCCGACGACCGCCATACCTGCGCCGGTCGCGAACGCGTCGCTCAGCCGACGGCGCTCGCCGGCGGATGTCTCGATGAGCAGTATGGTGACCGCCCTGGGCACGAATGGGTCTCCTATGTCAGTCGACGAAGGGTCTCCAGCAGGTTGTTCTTGCCGAAGTTGCTCTTGATCAGGTACGCGTTGGCTCCTGCTTCGATGCCGCGCGCCTTGTCCGACTGCGATTCGCGCCCCGTCACCAGGATCACAGGGATGCGGGCGGTCCGCGCGTCCGCACGGATGCGGGCGGTGAGTTCGAATCCGTCGATCTTCGGCATCTCCACGTCGGAGACGACGGCATCGAACAACTCCGTCTTGAGCACCGTGAGAGCTTCGGACCCGTCGCAGGCCGTACGAACGCGGAAGCCCGCGGTCGTGAGGATGTTCCGCAGCAGCATCCGAGACGTCACCGAGTCCTCGACGATCAGGATGCTCGGCGCCACCTCGGCGGGTTCTTCCTCCTGACCGAGCGCGCCTCCAGCCTGCCACAGCGCGTTCGCGGCGGCGATGAGGCCTCGGGTGTCGAAGACCGGGGCGACCTGTCCGGTCTCGAGCACCGTCGCTCCCGAGACGCTCGCGACTCGCGCGAGCTGTGGTCCGAGGCTCTTGACCAGCACGTCCTGTTCTCGCATGACGCGGTCCACCCCGAAGGTGATCCGCTCGTCACGCCCCCCGAGAACGAACGCTTGTATCCGGTCGTCTGGCTTCCGGTCCCGAGGTCGGGGTATGCCGACCAGGGCAGCGAGGTCGACCATGGGCACGGGCCGCTCGTCGACCAAGATGGTCGGCTGGTTCGCCGCGGTCTTGATCGAGTCCCGGCTGACCCGCATCACGCGGTAGAGAAGGGTGGTCGGGACGACGTAGGGCCGGCCGCCCACCTCCACTACAACGCCCCGGATGGTCGCCAGCGCCGTCGGGACCACGAGACGCAGGGTCGAGCCCCCGCCCGCAGCGGACCGGAACGAGACGGTCCCTTCGAGTTCCTCGATGTTGCGCCGCACGACGTTCAGCCCCACGCCCCGCCCGGAGATGTCGGTGATGATCGGATTGGTCGAGACGCCCGGCTCGAATGCCAGCGAAAGGGAGCGGTCGTCGTCGAGCAACTCCACCTGCTCTCGCGTCGCCGCGCCCGTCGCTACAGCGGCGTCCCGGATGCCGGCCGGGTCGAGCCCGCGGCCGTCGTCGGTCACTTCGATCGAGACCCGGCTGTCCTCGAGCCTGGAAACGACGACGCGCACCACACCTCGCTCCGGCTTGCCCGCGGTCGCGCGCCCTTCCGGCGTCTCGATGCCGTGGCTCACCGCATTGCGTATCGCATGGACGAGCGGATCCTTGAGCCGCTCCAGGACGCGCCGGTCCAGCTCCGTCTCCGCGCCGCTGACGACGAGGTCCACTTCCTTGGCCTCTTGCCTCGCGAGATCGCGCACCATCTTGCCGAACAGGGCGGATATCGAGGAGAACGGGAGCATCAGCACGCTTTCGACCTGGGCCAGCATGTCGTCCACGAGCGGCCCCACGTGGCGCCGGTCCTGCTCGGCTCCGGCCGCCAGCGCGGAGGTGCGAGCCGACAGCTCGGCCGCGAAGGCTGAGGTGCCGTCCAGGACCGCGCGCACGCGGCGCAGAGCCGCCGGCGTCAGTCGGTCCACCGATGCAAGATCCGCACGCGCAGCGTCCCAGCCCTTGCGCCACGCCCGCGTCCGCGTGTCCAGGTCGCGGGCCCCGCTCGCGTGACGGTTCTGAGCGAGCTTGATGGCGAGCATCTCCTCGGCCTGGAGCATCAGGGCGTCGATCTTGCCGGCGGCCACCCGCACCATCGTGTCCTGGGTGCCGGTCGAGGCGGTCGAAGACGGCGCAGATGAAGGGTCGGGAGGAGGTGAGACCGGCGTCGACGTTGCCGCATGCCCCGGATCCGGATGAGAAGCGGGATGGTCGGGCGCACGCACGATCTCCGATCCCGCCTTGACCGTCCGGGCTGGCCCGGTCGATGGTTCCAGGAGCGCCACCACGGTATCCAGCGCGTCGCTCACCGAGTCGATCTCCGTCGCGACGGGCTCCGAAGCGCCACCCCTCCACGACGCGAGGACCGTCTCCATCGACTGGCACACGGCGGTGATCCGGGGCTGGCTGGCCGCGGCCGAAGCGCCCTTGAGGCTGTGGACCTCCCGGAACATCCCGTCGAGCAGCTCAGACCGGCGCGCAGAGGCGGGCAGGCCCTCGAGTTCGAGCAGGCCGCGTGACAGCGCCTCGACGTGCTCGATCGCCTCCGCGTAGAACGTTGCGCGAAGCTGTGCGGCGAAATCCTCGTCACTCGGATGCACGTCGCGTCGCCTTCCCGGGTGCTCAGGTGCCGATGGTCGTGCGGTTATCGATCAGTGCCTGGAGGGCGTTGGCCATATCGCGCAGATGGCCGACCTCTGCCTCTATCTGCCGTGTCCCGGCAACGTTCTGCGCACTGGCCTCGTTGATCGCCTCCATCGCAGAGCCGATCTGGCCGAGCCCGGCGAACTGCTGCTCGGTCGACGCGGCCGTCTGCTGGATCGCAAGGACCGCCGCGGCAACGCTCTCCGCAAGCCGATCAATGGCCTCGCCGCTCTGAATCGACTGCTTCGCCGTGCTCTCGACCGACTTGCTCCCCAGCTCCGTTGCCATGATCGTGGCAGTCGAGGCCTTCTCGATCTCGGCTAGGACCCCGCGCACCTGCGCCACGGCCATCTTCGATTGGTCGGCGAGGTTCTTGACCTCCTGCGCGACCACCGCGAAGCCCTTGCCCTGATCGCCGGCCTTCGCGGCCTCGATCGCGGCGTTCACCGACAGGAGATTCGACTGCTCGGCGAGGTCGTTCACGGTCGCTATGACGTCTGAGATCGTCGCGGTCTGGTCCGACAGGCGCATGATCGACTCCGTGATGACGCTCATCTGCTCGCCCATGCGCTCGATCCCGCTCAGTGTCTCCTCGACCGACTTGCTGCCCATCTCCACCACGCGGGCCGTCTCGTTGGCCGTCTCAACGAGCGCCATCGCCTTCTCGTTGACCAGTTGAGCAGTCTGCTTGACCTCGACGACGGTGACCGTGGTCTCGGAGATCGATGTCGCCGTCTGCGACGCGCCGGCCGCGACCTGCGCCGAGACCGCGAGCATTTCGGCTGCGGAGCTCATCAGCTTGGCCGTCACCTCGCGCAGTGTCCGCTTGGTGGAGGTCGCGATCCACACAGCAAGACCGATCGCGAAGATGATGAAGAGCACGGCGGCGGCCACTATGACGATCGTAGACTCCGCGGAGGCCTTCTCGGCGGCAGCGGTGTGGGCGGTCACGCTCGCGTTGGCCGTCTCTATCAGTTGCGTGGAGAGATCGACGATCTCCTGCCCCGGAACCGCAAGCTTCTCAGCCTCACCCAACGCCGCAGTCTCGTTCTTGGAGCTGAGAAACGCGAGCACTTGGGTGACGCCCCCGTGCCACGAGACCTCCTTGCTGGCTATCTGTGCGGCAGTGTCGACTCCGATACCGGAGGCCTCGGCGGCAGCCTGCATCTGCGTGACGGCAACGTCAATCGGCGGCAGTAAGTCCGTGGTCCGCTTGATGAACTCGGCGCGGCGGTCGCGGTACAGCAGCGCTGCCCGCATATCCGCCACCGTGTCGCGGATCTGGAAGCGCATCTCCGACGCCGCGTAGCGTACCTGCACGTCCTCGTTCAGAAGGGAGGTGTACCGCGACTGCGTGTCGTTCATGTCGTAGATCGCCAAGCCGAGCATCGCCACCAGAAGCACGATCGCGACCACGTACCCTGCGTAAATCTTCCTGATGAGCGTCATGCCGATCCCTCCGTAGTGAGAGCTTCCGACCCCGCACCGGGCCGCACGACCAATCTCGGATCCGCAAGCAGCTTCGCGGCGTCCAGGAGGACCACCCGCTCAGGCGTCACCCCGAACACGTAGTCCCCACTCGCGCCGGCCAACGTCTTGAGCGATTGCTGGAGCGTCTCGAGGGGCAGTGCCTTCACCTCTCTGATCTGATCCGCCGCCACGCCGAACTCCATGGAGTCCGATCGGAGCACGATCGCGGTATCCGAGCACACGCCCTCTCGGACGCGCAGTCCGAAGATCGGCCGCAGGTCGAGCACGGACACGATCTTGCCGCGGACGCTGATCACGCCGAGGACGAAGTCGGGCGTGCCGGGGATCAGTGCGAGGTCCGTGACCGGGTACACCTCGCTCACGAATCTCGTCTCCAGCGCGTACGTCTCGTCACCGACGGAGAACTCGAGTACCTGAAGATCCGCCGAGTGGTCCGATTCCTCCGCACGGGCAGCCAAGGCAAGCGCGCGCCGGTGCAGGACGGCGGCGTCCACCGCAGCGGGAGACGATGCTGTCTTCCTCCTGGCCATGCGCTATGACCTCCCCGTGATGTCGGGCATCATCGCGCGCACTTCTCCGACGGTCATCCCGTCCGTATCGGGAAGCACCGATGCGGGCGGGAGGCCCGCGAGGATCTTCGCGAGCGTCGCATAGTGCCTGGCCGCCGCCCGGTGGTCGCCGGCCCGCAAAGCATCGTTCCCGAGGAGCAGATGGGCGAGCGCGAAGTCGGGCTCGAGATACAGGGCCCGGCGCAACTCGGTTGCCGCGTCTTCCGACCTCCCGAGCTCCTGCAGGATCGTGGCACGCAGGAAGTGATAGGACGCCGTCGCTTTTATGTCCGCCGCGATCGCGTCGCACACGGTCAGCGCTTCGGCCAACCGCCCCCCGTCCGCAAGCGCCTTCGCCTGCGCGATCGCCGGCGCCGCCACGATCGGCGCGGGATCGACCGGACGGGCGATCCTACGCGGCGGATCGACCGCCGCGTCCACGCGGACCCTGCGGGCCGGCGGCTTGGACGAAACCGGCGCCGTCGGCGCACCCGGTCCCGGCTTGGTGAAGCAGAATGCTCCCGCGACACGGACCAGCGTCAGACGGGGGAACAGCATCCGTGTCGCCTCGCTCGGCGCAACGAAGAGGTGCCCGCCGATGGCCAGTGAGTCCTGCAGATGATCCGCCGCCACCCGCAACTGACGCGGCGAGAAGTACATGAGCGTGTTGCGGCAGAAGATGACATCCAGGCTTGATGTCTCATCCGGCATCACCCGCTCGCCGGAGGCCAGATTATGGTGCGCGAACTTGACCATCTCGCGGATCTCGGACCTGAGCTCCCACCTGCCGGGCGCGACCGGCGTGAAGTAGTCCCGGGTGAACGACTCCGGGGTCTCGCGCAACGACCACTTCGTGTACCTCGCGGCCTTGGCAAGCGCCAGAGCGGCGCGGTCGATATCCGTCGCGAGGATGGACACGCTGACGGCACCGCTGAGTGCCAGCGCCCTTCTGCATGCGATCGCGATCGAGTAGGGCTCGGCGCCGTCGGAGCAGCCGGCGCTCCAGATACGAATGGAGCCGGGATGCGCTCGAGCGAGCTCGGGCAGGATGTGCCGCTCGAGAGCCGCGAATGACTTCGGGTCGCGGAAGAAGTAGGTCTCGTTGATCGTCAGGCAGCTCTCGAAGTGCGTGATCTGCTCGGTCGTGGCGCTCCCGGTGAGGATCGCCGCGACCAGACCGGTCGAGGCGGCGAAGCCCGCGCGTGGGGCGGCGGCTTCCAGTGCCCGCGAGAGATCGGCCCACTTCCCCGACGGGAAGTGGAGTCCCATGCGGTCGTCGACGAAGTCGGCCAGCGCCGCGAGTTCCTGAGGAGATACGCGGGCGGCGGTCATGTCGGGTCGCCCAACGGCGCGACCTCGAAGAGTCCGGAGAACTCCTCCTGGGTGACCACGCGATCGATCGCGAGCTCCAACACGATGCCCTCATCGTCACGCAATGCGCGACTGAGACAGTCCGCTCCGAGCGGTTCACAGTCGTCATCTGCCGGCGCGAAGAGGCGTTCGCTGATCCCGATCACCGCGTCGACGGGCAGGACGATCACCGCCCGAGACGTCCTGGCGATCACCATGCAGTCTGTGACCGCGATCGGCCTGCCCTCGAGCCGCAGACGCAGGCGAAGATCGACCACGGGAACAATGTCGCCCCCCACGTCGATGACGCCCGCGAAGACACCGGGAGCGGTGACCACCGGTGTGATCTCGACCGCGCGCACCACGCGAGACACCGTTCCTAACGGGATGGAGTATCTCTGCCCCTCGACCAGGACGATGAGGTCCGCGGTCGTGCGCTCGACCCCATCGGGCAAGTCCAAGACGGCAACGCCTCCCCATTCGATGAACACCCTGACTACGTCGACAGCTGGAAGTGGTCCTCACGGAAGAGGGCGACGCAGACCCTGGACACCTCAGCGTCGTAGAGGCGTCCGACGCCCCGCTCGATCTCGGCCAGCGCCGCATCGATCCCGAGAGCGGGCCGGTAGGGACGATGCGACACCATCGCCTCGACGACATCGGCCACCGCGAGCCGGTCGACCGCCGCGGCCAAGGTATCGAAGCTCTCCGCGACTATGCCGGAGCCGGAGTCGTGGAGCATCTCGATGATCAGCCTGGGGTCGCCAGGGTTGTCCTCGACGATAGGGAGCTTTCGAGCCGGGTCCACTTATGCTTCGCCACCCGGAAGCTTCACGATCGACAGCCAGAATTCCTCGATGGAGCGGACGACCTTCACGAACTGGTTGAGGTCGACCGGTTTCGTGATGTAGCAGTTCGCGTGGAGGTCGTAGGCGCTCAGGATGTCGAGCCCGGCTGACGATGATGTAAGCACGATGACCGGGACCCTTCGCAGCGCGGGATCGGCCTTCATCTCCGCCAAGACCTCGCGGCCGTCCTTCTTGGGCAGGTTGAGGTCGAGCAGGACCAGGCCCTGCGGCCCCGCATCGGCGTAGGTGCCCTCGTGGCGCAGGAATGCCAGCGCCTCCACACCGTCCTCCACGACGTTGAGCGTGCTGCTGATCGGCCCCTCTTTGAGGACCTCCCGCGTGAGGCGCACGTCACCGGGGTTGTCCTCGACGAGCAGTATCTGGATGGGAGCCGAGGCGTTCATTCGCGCTCCTTCACTCAGCCCACCGAGAGGTTGAGGTTCTGCTCGCTTCGCTTGAGAGTCTCCGCTGCACGCGCCAGCCCTGCCCCCGACCGCAAGGCCGCCGAGAGTCGGTCCCATCCCGATCCGATCATCTTCGAATCCATGCGGGGGACCCCTGCCCCATACGAAGCGGGCGCGCGCGCACCCCACGAGTGGGAATGTACCCCCGGTCAGCAGTCGCCAACCCGCTACGCGCCGCGCACGAACTCCTTGGCCACATACGGCGACGTGAAGAGCGACAAGGTCGACGAGTAGCCGGGGACGAAGACGATCGGCTCGCCGATGGCGGGCGCGACCGACAGGTCCTCCACGTCGAGCACGAGGTGGTCGCTCGAGGCGCCGAGCACGATCACGCGCGGATCGACCGGCGTGAGTTGCTCCGGCACGACGTCCTGCCGCCCGATCGCGCAGATCGCGCGGAGGCGGTCTCCCCGGTCCTCGAATGAGGGGACGTTGCCGAAGGCGTCCTGCGCGCACGTGCCGATCGGCAACGAGGGCTTCACCTTGCACTCGATCACCGGGGCGGAGACGGTCACCGCATCCTCGTGGAGTTCGAGTCCGGGTATCTGCTCGCGGGTCGCGGGGTCGACGCCCAGCATGATCGCCTCGCCGAGGCGCAGGTTGTCGATCGAACGGGGCGCCCTGCCGGAGATGACCGGCGCAATCGACGTGGAACTGCCGCCCGATACGAGCAGCCGTTTGCCGAGCTGCCGCTGCGCGGAAGCTGCGAGCTCCGACAGCAGACCGAGGTTGCCCTCGTCGGGGACGATCGCGCCGTAGCACGTCAGGCTCGCTCCGATGCCGAGTATCTCGATGTTCGAACAAAGCGCCGCCCGTTCGAGGAAACCCGGAAGCTCAGTCGGCATCATGCCCTCACGCAGGTCGCCGATATCCACCATGGCGACGATCCCGTACCGCGTTCCCACGCGCGCGGCCGCGGCATCGAGCGCCTCGACGATGTCCATCTCGCTCACGACGGAGACGTCGGAGTACCGGACCGCGTCCTCGGCGACACCCGGAGCCGGAGCGCGCACCAGCCAGATCGGCGCCAGTATCCCGGCCGCGCGCAGCCTCGCGGCGTTCTCGATGCGTGACTCCCCGAGGGCCACAGCACCGCCGGCCAGCATCGCTCGGCCGATCTCCGGCGCCCCGCAGGTGACTTTGGTGACGCCGACCACGTCGACACCCGGAAGCCGCTCGACCAGCCTCCGCGTATTGTCGACGATCTTGTCGAGGTCGACGGTGACGGTCGCCTGTGCGAGTTGCATGCGGCTTTCCTCCTACAGCCCCGTGCTGCGGCGCATGAGCGCCGTCACGGCATCGGCTTCGAAGTACCCGGACAGCGCGCCACAGCACGCGAACACGTAATCACGATCCAGGACGCAGCGTGCATCGTGTGGGGGCATGAGACTGCCTCCACCCTCGTGGCCCAGGGTCCCGGCGAGCAGGGACTCCCCCTCGGGCAGACGGGTCAGCGCACCGCCGGTACCGATGACGATCCGGCACGCGGTGAGGTCGCGTCCCTGAACGACGGTCTGGCGACCGGTGGGCGTGTAGAGGTGCTTCAGCTGCCCCGCATGCCTTTGCATGGCGGTGACGGCAGCGACGCGTGCGAGGAGCACCGCGGCCTCGATCTCCGAGGCGGTTCGCGGGATCGCCGGCGGCAGCGGATCAGGACGCAGCGCGGGCGCCAACAGCGCCGCGACGTGTTCGGCGCTGATGAACGTCCCGAGGTCGCCTTCGACCGTCCGCTTGCTGTGGGGTTCGGGATCCGTGCGCATCCCGGCCAGCTCGGGGCTTCCATCGGTGATCGAGTGCACGTCAGTGGTCGCTCCGCCGACGTCGATGACGATCAGGTCACCGACCGCCTTCGCGAACAGCTCCGCAGCGAGCAGCACCGCGCCCGGTGTGGGCAGGATGTGACCCGTCACGAACCCGGCGATGCGCTCCATCCCCGGCGCGTGCGTGATGTGCTCCTCGAAGGCGTCGTGGATCACGGCGCGGGCCGGCACTATGTCCAACTCGTCCACGCCCGGGTAGACATTCGCGGTGACGCGCACCCGGAACCCGGCGGGCTCGAGGATGTCCCGCGCCTCGTCTGCAGCACGCGAGTTGCCCCCGTAGACGACGATGGGGCGGATCTCCAACTCGGTCAGCCGCCGTGCGTTGTAGAGCACGGTGTCGCTGTCCCCGCCCTCGACGCCCCCGGCCAGCAATATGAGGCTCGGCTGCACAGCTGCGATCCGCTGAAGGTCGTGATCGCGCAGCCTCCCGGAGGTCTGGTACTCCACGACGGCACCTGCGCCCAGTGCGGCCTCTCGGGCGGCGGTAGCGGTCATTCGTTGCGTCAGGCCGTGCACGGTCATGCGCAGGCCGCCAGCTGCCGAGCTCGTCGCCAGCGTCACATCGGGGGCGAGCGGTCCGAGGCGCGACTCGAGGTCGGCGCGTGCTGCGCTCACGCCGATCGACACGTCACCGTCTGCCACGGACGTGGGAGCGACGCCTTGGCCGAGGAGCACCGGCGGCGTGACCGACGAGGAACTCAGCCCGTCGAAGGCTGAGACGGTCGTCGTGGTCGAGCCGACCTCAGCGACGAGCGCGTCGATGCGTCGGGCTTCAGGCATCCCGGCTAGCCTTTCGGTCGGTGGCGGGCGCCCGCTGGAGGCGCCTCTCGGGGAGAGCGCCAAGTCGGCGCTGTCACATGCGCCGATCGTAGCACCAGCGCGTGCCGGGGGGTCGCTCCGCGCCGAACCTCGACGGAACGACGTCGGGGCCGGACCGCCAGGCCCGGCCCCGTGGGGCATCGTCGTACCGCTCCTACGAGGCGGGCACTCCGGCAAGCGCCGCCTCGGCCGACTGCAGCCGCTCGATCACAAGCGCACACGCGACCGGCGCCTGCTGGAAGAGCGGCAGCTCCGCGCACCCGGCCCGGATCGCATCGCCGAGTTCGGCGTCACCGAGGTTCCCGGTCACCCACGCCGCGAGAGCGTCTGCCGAGAACACCGGATCGAGCCCCGTGGTCACCCTCACGAACTCGGCGACCGACAGGATCGGCACCGGCTGGAACCCGCCGTGCTTGCCCACGAGGCTCACGTGGAAGCGGTCCTCGTACGGCTGCTCGGCGACGAAGCGCTCTGCCGCCTCCGGGGTCATCGGCTCGAATCCGGCCATCACGCGACCCCCAGCTTCTTGGCTTCTTCGAGGACATCGGCCACGTTCTCCAGGTCCAGGCCCTTGAGGGTCTCGCGCGTAGGCCATCCGGACTTCGAGTCCCACCCTTCGAGGGCGTAGAAGCGCGTCTTGAACTCCTCGAACCCGGCGCGATCGATCGAACGGCCGACGCAGTTGATGTACTCCCACTTGCCGTCGACCTTGCCCGCCATCGGGTAGAGGGGCCCGACAAGGCTCGTCTCGAGCTTCTTGTCGTAGATGTACGACGCGAACTTGACGATGTCGCGGTGCCTGCCCTGCAGCGCCCAGATCGCGTTGTCCAGGTTGAAGATCCGGCGACCGAGTTCGATCCCCTTGGCGAACGTGATGTCCTGCCCGGTCACGGCGTTCCAGAACTTCGGCTCGCCGTCCCCGGTGATGCCCACGTTGTCATCGCGGTTGTAGTTGGTGAAGTCCGGCCAGCGGAAGTCGCAGTACAGCGCGCTCTGCTTCCAGAAGCGCCCGTAGTGGCCCTGCCACACGACCAGCTTGGCGATCGACTCCGAGTAGATGTTCTCGGTGCTGAAGTCGAGCATCGCGGTGTCACCCGCGTACGGCACCATCTTCGACGAGGCGATCTTGGCGTACTCCTCCGCCGAGACGGGCATCGCCTTCCCTACCATCATGTGCTTGATGACGCTCCAGAAGTTGGTGTTGAAGCAGTGAAGGTTCATGTCACGTTCACCCATGATCGATCCATAGCCCCACTCGATCTCGGCGCGCGGATCGTAGCCGTGGTTGGCGTATCCCCAGTACGGGAAGTCGAGGATGCCCGCGGCGAAGTCCTTCTCGAGACGGCCCCACTTCTCGGCAGCGCGCACGAAGCCATGAGCAAGGTCCTCGCCGATGCCCTGGCGGTAGGCGATCTTGGTGATCAGGTCCACGGCGAAGTCGGCCTCACCGACACGCGACATGTCGAGGTCGGTGTCGATCTCCTTGCCGGCCCCGAGCACGCCCATCTTGCCGAGCGCGTAGAGGTAGCCGATGCCCTGCATCAGCTCGTAGGAGTTGACGCCCATCTTCTGGACGAGGTCGGTGGCGATGAAGGAGGCCTCCGTGCCCTTGCCGTGCGCGAGCACGTCGAAGGCCTTGTACATCGAGGTCTCCTGGCAGGAGGACTCGTTCGCGATTCCGGTATCGAACCTCGCCCGGCACCCGTTGATGCAGCCCTGGCACGCCTGAGGCCCCTTGGCTCCCTTCGGAGGGGTGCCGTACATGAGCACGGGCGCCGGGTCGACGCCGAAGCTCGGCCCATTGGGATGGGCCGGCTGGCCCGGCTTGGCGGCGTATTCGTCCTTGGCCCACAGGCGTGCGTTGAACAGCCCCGCGGGGTCGGCCACCTCGACAGAGCCGGTGCCGACGACGCTGATCGCCTTGAGGTTCTTGGATCCGAAGACCGCGCCGAAGCCGCCTTGGCCCGCAGCGTTCCCAGCATCGTGCACCAAGCAGCCGAGGGTGGAGAGGTTCTCGCCCGCGGGGCCCGTGGTGATGATCGCGGGCTTCTGCGTCGTACGCCCGCCATCGCGGCTCTTGCCGACCTCGGTCCACCCGTGGATCTCATCGTCCTTCTGCTTCCAGATGAGCTTCTGGGTCTCCTGGGTGTCCTTGCCCCACAGGCCAGCAGCGTCGCGGAAGACGACCTTGTCGTTGACGATGTCGATCCAAACGGGCTTGTCGGCCTTGCCCTCGAGGACGATGCCGTCCCAGCCCGCGTACTTGAGCTGTCCGCCGAAGCGGCCGCCGAAGTTGGAGCGCGTGAACCAGTTGATCGGGTACGACGTGGCGCCGATGCCCTGCACCTCGACACGACCGGATGCGGAGGGCACCATCGTGCCGCTGAGCGGCGAGGTCATGATCGTCACGACGTTGGCGGGGTCGAGCCCCGATACCGTCTTGTCCTTGCAGAGGTCCCAGAACAGGGCCGAGCCGATACCGTGGCCGCCTCCCCATTCCGCGTACTTCTCGGTCTCGATGGCCGAAGACGTGCGAGCGGTCAGATCCAACCTGAGGATCTTCCCGGCGTATCCACCTGTTGCCATGTCACTACCTTCCAAGTCAGCCGCGATCGGTCGTCTCGTGCGCGATCGTGCGGCGATCAGTGTGCGGACGGTGCGGTTGCGGGTGCGGAGGGAGCGACCTTGCCTTCATCGTCGATGGCAAAGCCGAGCGCCGCCCAACCCGCGTCGCGCAAGTTGACGTCGTAGCCTCGATCGGACTGCAGCGGGACGTCTTTGGTGAAGCTGATCGCGCCGACCGGGCAGACGGCTACGCACGCCTGCTGACCGCCCGGTCCGCCATCGGCGTCCATGAACGGAGTGTCGAGGCACAGGTCGCACTTCTGCGCGTGTCTGTCCTCGAAGTTCCAGTCGGCGCGGCTGGCGTCGAAGGGGCACGCGTTCACGCACCGCTGACATCCCACGCACTTCGCCACGTCGACCGTACGGACGCCGGTCTTCTTGTCCACGTGCAGCGCGGTCGTCGGGCATGCCTCGACGCATGCGGGTGACGGGCACTGGCGGCACTGGGAGATGGCCTTGTCGTTCGGGTACTTCGCGAACGGGTCCTGCACCACCTGGATGCGGGAGAGCGACAGGCTCTGGACGCCGTGATGCGTGAGCGAGCAGGCCATCATGCACGTGTTGCAGCCCTGGCACTTCTTCGAGTCCACCAGCAGATAGCCCCCGGACGCGGGAATGGCGAAGACCTCGTCGGGGAGCAGGAATCCCTTGAAGAGGGAGCCGCCGAGGACGACGCCCAAGCCCACCCCGCCGAATCCCGTGAGGAACTGCCTGCGAGAGATCGTGCCCGCATGCTCGGCAGGAACGGCCGTCTCCGCAGGGTCCTTGTCCTTATCAACCATCAGTTGTTCCCTTCAGAATCGTCAGTGCCCGCCGCAGCGTCCGCCCCTGGCTCGATGTAGCCGAGCTCAGCGAGCCAACCGGCGTGCTCATGCTTCGCGTACTCGAGGTCCACGTAACCCGTGAACATGGAACGCAACACGGGCCAGCTCATGGGCAGGACGGCCGCGAAGAACACGTGTGCGAGGAAGAATGCGAGCATCGCAACGGTCGCGATGTCATGCACGGGGGTCACGATCGCCATCGCCTGCACGGGGACGTCGACCGCGTGCGCCGCAACCTTGAGCAGCCCCGTGAGGATGATCAGCACCGTCGAGGCGAGCGCGAGGATGTAGGCCATCTTCTCGCTCTCGAAGTACTTGCGCTCGGGCGGCATCGTGAACTTCTTGAAGCCGAGCAGGAGCCCGTAGTGCCGCTTGGTGAATCCGATCGCGTCCTTCGTCGGCAGATGCTCCCTGAATCGCTTCTTCTCCAGAAGCGTGTTCGCACCGTAGTAGAAGGTGCCGAACAGAAACACGACCGCCGCCGCGAAGTGGACGTCCATCGTGGCCCACACCGGCTCGCCGCTCCCGACGAGCGCAGGCACGAACCAAAGTCCGAGAAGGATGCCGCTGACCAGCAGCACCGCCGTTCCGATCCCGTGCGCCCAATGCTCGAGGATCGCCGCAGCGTCGTGCCTGAGCACGCGGTCGCCCTCTACCACCGGGTCGCGCCGTTTGGTGAGCCCCGCCGCCAGAACGCCTACGAACGGAGCGAGCCACACGAGCCACGTGGCCGAGTCGAACAAGAGCTCTCGTTCCATACAGATACCCCTTCCCCTCGTACTTGGATGTCCGGTCCGCCCACGAGAGGAGCAATTCCGATGCCATGCTACCCACTATTCCATTTCGGGTAGCAAGATAACCTCACTGACAATCAGCCGCACCTTAGCAACTCGCTGAAGTGCATCTTTCTTTCCTACCCATGATTCTCCCGCAGGGTTTTGGTGATGCGGCGGCCCTGCCAGGCGTGCTAGTCTTCGTCGAAAGGGCGGCCAGTGCCGCTCTCGAGGAGATTGGGTAGACGTGGCTCCCGATATCGACCCCAACGAGGCGGCAAAGGTGTTCGAGGCGCTCGAGGCAGGGCGTCTCGACCAGCTCTTCACCGAGGCGAACACCGACTACTACGGGCGCGAGGGCTTCGAGTCGCTGCGATACGGTGTCGGAGTACCGCGCGAGTCCGTTTGGCGCCTGATCTCCGCGATCCGACGATCGGCCGGTCTGCTCGTCCTAGAAAGCGCCTGGGGCGACTTCCAGGTCCGCGTCACACCGACCGCGCAGCTCATGCAGGCGCTGTACGAGGTGGACACATGGACGGCGCGCAGCATGCTCGGACGCACCGAACTCCCCCCCGACGAGGAGTGGATCGTCCAGGATCGGCTGCTCGTCGAGGAGGCGGTGCTCGTGGCCCTCGGCGAGACTCAAGACACCGAACCCGAGGCCGACGACGTCTCCGCGACCCGCGCCGAGGTCATCGCCGCGCTCTACGACGACGCATCCCCCACAAGCGAGGCCAGCATCATCGCCATGCGCTTCTATCGCACGATGCGCGCCCTGCCGGATGCGCGTACCCAGGCCATCACGCCTGCGTACGTCATGGAGATCCACCGCCTGCTGCGCGGGGACGACCCGAGTGCGGGCATCCTGAGGTCGACCGACACGCCTGTCAGCGGGTCACGTCCGCTCGACCTCGCGACCCCTCCGGCCCGCATCCTCGGAGAGCTGCAGGCTATGCACGCGTACTCGGAGAGCCGCGACGTCCCCTTCGTCCACCCGCTGATCAAGACCCTCGCGCTGGCGTGGTGGATCCCACGGGTCAGGCCGTTCGACGAATACAACCACGTGGTCGCCCGACTCATCTCGATGGCGTACGCGTTGCGGCACGGCTACCGGGTGACCAGCATCATCGACTGGGCCCGGGCGCTGCGCGAGATCGCCGACGACGATGCGGACCTGACGGCACGCGTGATCCACCAGCTCGAGGTCATCTCGCGTTCCAACGAAATCGTTGAGGAAGAGCTGCGCCGACGCGTCACCAGGTACCGCGAGGTCATGGCACGCTTCGCCGCTCTCGACATCAACCACCGCCAGGCACTGATCCTGGACCGTGCTCTGCGCGCTCCGGAGACCGACTTCACCATCAAGCACCACGCACGCACCCGGATGCTCGGCTACGAGACCGCGCGGCAGGACTTCACGAAGCTCGTCGCGGCGGGATATCTGGAACATCGGCGGCGCGGGAAGGCGTTCGTCTTCCGCCTCGCTCCGGACGCGGAGAGGACGCTCTCGAAGCGGCTCGGCTGACGCGCAAGATGCACCACTCCCGGCGTGCGACACCACGCCGGCGTTCCTCACAGCGACAAGCTCGACCACAAACGCCCGATGGCCATTCCCGCTCCGGGAATGGCCATCGGGCGTTTGCCTGACCGGTGAGCTGCGCCCCTACATACCCCGCTCGCGCATGTTCTTGACGATGAACGAGGCGACGTCGATACCGTGGGTCCGGCGCCCGAAGCCCGCGTCCATGCCCCACGAACGCGCAAGCTCGTCGGTGACCTGGGTCCCGCCGGCGATGAGCAGTACGCGATCGCGGATGCCCTTCTCACGGGCCAGGTCGGCGAGCTTCTCCATGTTGCGGCGGTGCATGTCCCCGTGCGTGATGATCGTGGAGAGCAGCACGATCTGCGCGCCATGCTCGATCGCGGCGTCCAGCAGCTTCTCAACGGGCACCGACGTCCCGAGATGCGTGCAGGTGAAGCCCCACTTCTCGAGGCCGCCGTGCTTGATGTCGAGGATCTCGTACATGCCTACGGAGTGTTCGTCCATGCCGACCGTGGCGGCGACACAGCGCAGCCCACGCTCTGCCACGAACTCCCTGATCTCCTCGTCGGAGAGCGACTCGGGCGGCTCGGGGATGACCAGCGTCTTCGGGTCGATGGCGGTCGCCAGGGTGCCCTTGAGCTCGATGAGCGTGCCTTCGGCGGGGTGCATGACCTGTCGGTGGATGACCTCGCACTCGGTGAGGTTCATCGAACGGCCCAGCTCGAGCGCGGCGGCCTCGGCGACGCGCTGCCCGACCGGCAGGAACATGGTCACGACCACCACGCCGTCCCCCGCCCACTGCACCTCCGGCTTTATGAGGCCCTTCTCGCGCAGCTCGGCGGTGGCGGCCAGACGCACATCCACGTTGTCCTCGGGATCGAGCTCGTCGGTGTACGGCACCTTGTCGTGGTCGCACAGCGTGCAGCCGCCGATGGGATCGCACGCTCGACCCGAGCCCTCGGGAAGGTGGTTCACGCCGAAGTGGTGGCACACGGGCGCCATGTAGTCGCCGGCGCGCTCCACGATCGTCCCGACCGCCACGCCGCCTGCCGACTTCCGCACGATGCCGTCGTCATTGGTCTCCGGGTACTCGCCGGAGTCCACGAAGTACGCGTCTTCCACGGAGGCGAAGTACCCGCCGTCGCAAACCATCGCCTCGAGGAACAGCACCGCGCGTTCCTTGATCTCGCGCACGCGCGCCTTCAGCTCGGGGCTCTCGCGGTCGAGCTTGATCATGTCGCGCAGACCGTCCATGCCGACGAGAGACTGACGCGCCGTGTTGACCGCGTGCACGTTGTTGTAGTGCCACGGCACGTTGCGACCCTCGTCGGGCGTGATGGTCGACTGGATGTCCGCGCTAGTCAGCCGCGAGATCATCATGTTCATGACCTGCGAGACCGTGGCGTCGCGGCCGTCCGACTCCATGTAGCGGGTGTTCTGCTGGGCACGCATCTTGTATTCGCCGAAGAGGTCACGCAGTGCGACGGCGTACGGCAGGTCCATGCGCATGCAGGGTGCCGGCGACGCGTCGGGCGGCACGGTGGACAGCGCGATGTTCTCCTTCGCCATCCCGACGGAAACAGAGAAGGCGCAGTTGATGGCGTGCTGGACGAGCAGCTCGGGCATGACCTTCCACGCCTTCACCGCGGTCGCGTTCGCGTTGTGTGCGCCGTCGATCTGCAGCATGCCGACGGACCCCATGACCAGCTTCGCCACGGCCGCGTCGACGAAGCTGCGGTACATGTTGATGTTGCGGTACAGCACGTTGTACTGCGGATCCTGGTGGGCGCCGTTGACGCCCTCCTCGGCGAACATGACGGCCATCTCGGGGCCGGCGACGCCGCTCACGTAGCTGTGGAAGTTGATCGGGCGGCCGACCTCATCCTCGATCAGGTCGAGTGCCTTGCGCGTGAGGCGCACCTGCTTGCGCGTGACGGCGATACCGCCCGTGCCTTCGGGGGTGCCCTCGATCAGTCCGTCGATGTGGCTCTGACCCGCAGTGCGGATGACCATCATATGGTCGGCCCCGTGCCACGCGGCCATGCGCATCCTACGAATGTCGTCCTCGACGCGACCGGACGCGATCTCGGTGGTGACGACGCAGTCGGGCTGCGGGTCGATGTCGTCGAAGTAGTGCGCCGCCGGCAGTGGGATGCTGCGCTCCAGACCCTTCGAGGTCTCCTTGTAGTCGAACTCGTAGAGGTGCTGGTCCGGTACCTGCTCTCGCCAATGCCAGCCCGAGCGGCGGGGACGGTAGTGCTCCAGCCCCTCGAGCAGACCGGCGACGTCGAGCTTCTCATTCGGATCCAGAGCGCGCATGTCATCGTTGCTCACAGCGCGCCTCCCCACTTGGCCTCGACCAGATCCCACCCGTCGCCCGCGGCCAACCCGGCCGCCGCGATCGGGGCGTCGCATTCGAGCTCCTGCGAGCAGTACAGGACGATGTTGCCGGCGCCGTGCCCGAGCAGCCCGCGCTTCTCGCACTCCGCCACCACGGCCATGCACGTCTGCGAGTCCACGCCCATGCGCATCAGGACGCTGCGCTCGATCGACGGGGATGTGTTGGTGCGGGCCAGCTCGACGAGCGGGTCGACGACCTGCTGCGCCAAGGACCAGAAGCGGGCCTCCAGCTGCTCGTCGGTCAGCTCCTGAAGATGTGCGCGAGCCTCTTTGAACGTGTCTTCACGAGCCAAGTCAGGCCTCCTTGAGTGCCGAAATGATCGCCTCGACCGTCGAGGCGTCGGTGTTCGTGTCGCTGGCGAGGAACTCGATGTCGTCGGTCGTCGGCGCGTAGCCTTCGCCGGCGTGCGCGAGCGCGTTGCGCACGTAGCTGCGCCGCATCTTGCCCATGTCGAAGTCCTTCGCACGGATCTGCTCCGGACGCTCCGGTATCACGATGCTCTTGCCCGGGACGCTCTCCGTCGGGTCGCCGAGTCGCACTTCGACCCCGTTGGCGCGGGCGAAGTTGAGCTGCGCCCAGTGGTGCTTGCCGGCACCCGTGTACTCGGTCTCCTGCACCACGACGGTCGCGTCGCGCGGCAGGTCGCGCGCCAGCGAGATCGCCGCGGCCATCGCAGTATTGCCCGACGGCCCGCGCTCGAGACCCTCGAGCTTGGCCATCGCCTCGGTGACGTAGAAGACCTCGCCCTGGGTGACGGTGAGATACCGGTCCATGTAGCGCAGTGCCCGTGCGGCGTTGCGCGGCACGTCCGCGCGGTCGGGCCAAGTCGCGAAGGGCACGCCGAAGCCCGTGTGGCCCGTCGTGAAGCTCTTGCGATTGAAGTCAGCGTCCGAGGCCATGTGCAGGCCCGACAGGTCCACAGAGGCGCTCACGACCTGCGTCGAGGTCGCGCCCGCCCGCCGCAGCCCGCGCGCGGTGCCGGTGGTGTTGCCGCCGCCCGCGTGGGTGACCACCACGTGCGTGGGCGGTGCGCCGGTGAGCGCCGTCATCTCCTCGGCGAGTTCCCACCCGAGCGACTCGATGCCGGAGATACCGAAGGCGGAGTACAGCGATGCGGCGAGGTAGCCGGTGTCGTCGAGCAGTTCAAGCATGTGAGAGAAGAGCTCGGGACCCACGGAGAGCTGGATGACCTCGGCGCCGAACGCCTCGCAGATGCGGGACTTCTCGATGATCTCGGGCTGACCGACGTGGCGCGAGTCGAACGCCTCCTGGACGATGATGCAGTTGAGACTCGCGCGCGCGGCCTGGCTGGAGACGGCCGCGCCGTAGTTGCCGGACGTCGCGGCGATGACGCCGGCGTAGCCCTTCTCCTTGGCGACATGGATGCTGATGCTCGCGCGGCGGTCCTTGAACGATCCGGCCATGTTGGCGGCCTCGTCCTTCACGAACAGCCGCGCCCCACACCCCGGCTCGGCGTACGAGCGCACCAGGTCGGTGAGGTTGCGCAACTCGAGTAGCGGCGTCTTGCCGACACCTGCCGCGAGCTGGATACCGATGATCTGCTC
>Ga0209125_1000888_pt1 | contig 32972 bp, 28 predicted proteins | sample BarGraIncub1131A_FD_184503 | JGI IMG/M metagenome (GOLD analysis project Ga0209125, IMG submission 184503) | Arctic peat soil microbial communities from Barrow, Alaska - Barrow Graham LP Incubations 11-31A (SPAdes) (version 2) | ecosystem: Environmental > Terrestrial > Soil > Wetlands > Peat... | reverse complement strand
TATCTGCTGTGTCCAGCAGATTATTTTTGTAGAAAAAAGGGAGGTCGGCCGAAAAATACAAGACTTTTTTTCCGTTTTCTTCAGCTTCTTTTGCTTTTTGAAGCATTAGGGTGGTCTTACCAACGCCACGCGAGCCTTTAATTTCAATCAAACGGCTGTTCCAATTAATTTCGAAATAAAGTCCTCGCTTAAATTCGACACTTACATTTTGTATCAATCGATGACTTATTTCAAAAAGCTGATCCATTATTTTTTCTTCAAAGTTAGTTTATTTTTTGTAATCCATTACATATTTTTATTTAATATTCTGTAATCGGTTCCGCTTTTAAACTTTGAAATGAATAAATGGTGCCTGACACCATTAAATTCAAATTTAAACATTTTAATAATGTAAGTAATGGAAATAATTTATTGTCGTATTCCCATTGCTGTGAAACTGTTGAAATTTCCCCGTAGGGGATAAATATCAATAGAAACATCCACATTATCAATCTTTTCCCCGTAGGGGATAAACATCAATAGAAACATTCATCTAATATATCTTTTCCCCGTAGGGGATAAACCATTAATCATAGTATCTAAGGGCAAAAGAAACTAGAAAATAAATGGTTCCTGACACCATAAAATTGAGGTTGCGACTATTTTCTTCAGCCTTTGATGCCTGTAATAACGCTGGTTGCATAGCAGTACGACGATCCCAAATCATATAACCAAGCATAAAAATGAACAGCGAAATTAAGATGCCAAACCCCCAATAGAAAAGCGTTTTAATATCATCAATCTGCCTTTGCTGATTTATAAATTGTTTATCAATACTTTCAAATTTGGCATCAAGCGCATTCAATTTAGCTTCGATCTGAATTGCCCGATCACGATCTGCTAAAGTATAAGGCACAACAACCTGTTTCTCCTGAGCCGAAGCAGAAATACTCAGCAAGGAAAAGAATAACATAAAGATAAATACGACAGATTTCATGTTTTTAGAATTAACTAATTTGCCTGATATTAACTTTGCATTACAAAAGTACTCACTAAAAGAAATAATCCGACAACCTCCAGTGGATTCTTTTCTGCGTAGGGTATCAATTTCTTTCAAACCATCTACAGGAAAAAAATAAACTAAATTTAAACAGTTTTTAAAACTAAGAAACTGTTTAAATTTAGTTTTTATTTATTCGTTGGACATGCTAAACCCTGCTAACACTGCCTATTTGCATCACGTAGAGACGCAATATTTTGCGTCTTTACAACAGAAAAACCGCTTCCGCCCGTTCTTGAACTCCAATTGGAGAAAATTTAAACAGTTTCACAGCAATGGGAATACGACAATAAATTATTTCCATTACCTAAAAAGCCTTATCACAATATTTTTTTATCATCGCGATCAACACGTTATTAGAAATGGGCTTAGTAATATAATCATTGCACCCTGCCTCAATTGCCTTTTCTCTGTCACCAGTAAATGCGAGGGCTGTTTGCGCTATAATGATCACTGATTTATTAAAAAGCCGAATTTGTTTTGTAGCTTCATATCCATTCATATTCGACATTTTAATATCCATCAATATCAAATCAATGTCCTGATTATAACGACAAGCCTCAATAGCTTCAGCGCCTGTTCTTGCTATAGTAATTTCGCTGCAAAATGTTTTAACCATCGTTTTGAGTAAAAATTCTGATGTTATATCGTCTTCAACAATTAGTATTTTGAGTTTTTTATTTTGATTTTCTTTTTTTCCACCGCCTGATATTAACAGTTTACTTCCACTCACCTCATTAAAAGTATTCGAACCGAATAATCTCAATCCTGCTACCTGAAAACCATAAATGCCACCACCATCAGGCAAAACTAAACGGTCAACCTTAAAACAATTCATAGCAAACATTTTTAAGTCACATCAATTATAATCTACCCTCCACAAGTTCTTTCGGTAATATACTTTTAATATCATAAATCACGCCGTGACCATTCTTTAACGCATTAAAATCCAATTTCATAAACTGATCATGCGCCACTGCCAACACTACGGCATCATATCCCTTATCTAATTCAGGCACTAACTGTACCCCATACTCATCAAATACTTCCAATGGAGCCGCCCAGGGATCATATACCGCAACCTTGCACCCAAAATCCTGTAATTCCGTCACAACATCAATCACACGGGAATTCCTGATATCCGAACAATTCTCCTTAAACGTAATCCCCAACACCAACACATTGGTACCCTCAATCTTCTGACCCTTTTTGATCATCAGCTTGATCACCTGCTGTGCAACATAAAACCCCATGTTATCGTTCAACCTGCGTCCAGCCAGAATCACCTCCGGATGATACCCCAACTCCTGCGCCTTGTGTGTCAGGTAATAAGGATCAATCCCGATGCAATGTCCACCAACCAACCCCGGTTTATAAGACAGAAAATTCCATTTCGTACCTGCAGCTTCCAATACCTCTGATGTATCAATCCCGATACGATTAAAGATCAATGCAAGTTCATTCACAAAAGCAATGTTCAGATCGCGTTGCGTATTTTCAATGACCTTGGCAGCCTCAGCCACCCTGATCGAAGAGGCCTTGAAAGTCCCGTTTTTCAATATTGTATTATAAAGTGCATCCACTTTATCAGCTATCTCAGGCGTAGATCCTGAAGTGATCTTCCGGATCAAAGTCAATGTATGCACTTTGTCACCAGGGTTAATCCTTTCCGGTGAATAACCGCAAAAGAAATCCACATTAAATTTAAGTCCACTGAAATTCTCAAGGACAGGAACGCAGTCCTCCTCCGTAGCGCCAGGATATACCGTTGATTCATAAATAACGATATCACCTTTTTTCAACACCTTCCCTACCGTCTCAGTAGCTTTAATCAATGGTGTCAGATCAGGACGTTTGTTCTTATCAACAGGTGTTGGAACCCCAACAATAAAACAATTACAATCTTTAATATCTTCTATAAATGAAGTAAATTTCAGATTCACAGCTGCACTCAGATCCTCATCTGAAGTTTCCCTTGTATGGTCATGCCCAGCCTTTAATCCGGCAATTCTGTGCGCGCTAATATCAAAACCCACTACAGGGTATATCTTTCCAAATTCCACTGCCAGTGGTAAACCAACATAACCTAAGCCGATTACGGCAATTCTAACATCTTTAAGCATAACTAATTTTTTTATTAAGGTGTATCCTAAGAAACTGTTTAAATTTCCCTGTAGGGGATAAATATCAATAGAAACATTCACATAATATATCTTTTCCCCGTAGGGGATAAATATCAATAGAAACATTCATATCTTTAACCTTTTCCCCGTAGGGGATAAACCTTTAATGTTAATGCCCTATGGGCAAAAATGGAGGAAGATATTGATTTCTATTGACATATATGCCCTATGGGCAAAAGAAAAAAAACTTAACAGCTGTTTTTTAACTCAATAAAGAGACCAAGCAATAAATCAAATAACTTTGCCGTTGATTGTTTATAAACAATCATTTTTTAAAAGGTAAGAGTTACTTCATTTAAAACGACTGGTCTTAAAAATGAAGCACTTTTAAGTATTGTCCATAATATCATTTGAAAAACATGGTTAAAGCAGTAATCATTATATCAACAATTATTTTAGTTATACTCTATCTGGCACATCGCTTAAAGATATTGAATGATTATAAAAAAAAATACACTGAAATTTTAATTTCAGCTGCATATAAAGCGCAGTATGATAATCCCGGAGATTGTCCCAGCGGGTATAGATTACCTACCTTAAAAGAGTTTGAGATGTTTTATAACGAGGACGAATTTGATAGTACTCATAAATTCATCAAAGATGATTCAATAATTTCGAATGAGGTGTAAATAAAATTACAGATGAATCCTATAAGCCACCCCACCTGTAAAATATTTCAGCTGCTCAACCATTGAAAGAAGATAAAGATGTTTAAAAAGCAATAAGCTACCGCCAATATTTACACCTTTGCCATCATATTCAGACATAAATGTAAACTGTTTAAAAGAATTATGGGTTAGCGCCAATCCCCCAAACAAACCAACAAACTCATTAGTTTTAAGTATTTTAAAGCCATAACCCGAAGTCACCCCAATAGTAGTTTGATCAACTTTAAAGTGTTTCGTTAAAACAATATAAGATGAACCCACATGCTGATTCCCTTTTTTCGATTCCGAATAAAGATCGTTTACACCAATAGTTATTGCAGGCATATACTCTTTTTCCTTTAACAACTGAAACCGGACATTAACCGAACGATCTTGTCCCGTATAGCGACCATTTGCCCTTTTAAGAAGCGTACATCTTAAAGCAACTTCAAAGAACGGCAAGAAAGTAAGATTGAAAAAATAGTTACCCGAATTATATCCCAATGAAGGCTGGTTGATTTTAGGCAAGTAATTAGCACCCATCATAAACGTCCCATCAGCCTGCATATCGGCTGATGGAATATTCAACAACCCGGATGTTCCTGTAAGTGTTTGAGCTTTAGAAACAACCGACCACAACACGATAAAAAACAATAAAAATATTCCCCTCATTTATAGATAAATAAACTAAATGTTAAAGAAATCAGGGGAATTTATATCCGATATTAAATTGAATCTTGCTCCCTTTAACAGATATGTTCGCATTACTGGCGCCCGTATTCAACATCAAATCTTGCTTGTAACTACCCAAAAAATATCCATATTCAATGCCCAAAACGATATTTTTATTCAGAACCCGTTCAATACCAACAAATGGAGTAAACAAAACATCATGCCCTGATTTCTTAATTACAGAACCGCTGACATCATATTTATCCTGTACCATTAAATAACTAACATCAACCCCCGCGTAAGGTTTTATCCCCCAATAAACACCTTTTCGGTATTCGTAAAAAGCCCCAAGAGATAATCCGGTAAAATTAATATTTAGCGTGTTAAACGACCCTCCTTCATTTCCACTAACCTGTTGGCCCCAATGCCAGATACCTGCACGTGCGCCAAGGTTTAGCGGTAAATTAAATGAAATATTGGCGCCATACAATAAGCCTTTTTTAAACCTGTCAGATGTATTAGCATTAGGCAAAAAAGTACTGTTCCAATAAGCCATTGAAGGTTTATACGACCCTATTGAAAGAGAAACGCTATTGATAGAAATTGAGTCATTTCTCCCTTCCTGTGCTGACAAATTCAATGTTGAAAAGACAAGAATCGTCAAAAATAAAATAACCTTGTTTGTCATTTTCTTAAGTTTTTATTTTTTTAATTTAATTTCGGAAAAGCAATAATTATAAGTTTCATTTCTTTTGCCCGTAGGGCATTAATATCAATAGAGATGCATCTCTTCCTCCATTTTTGCCCGTAGGGCATTAACATTAATGGTTGATCCCCTACGGGGAAAAGGTAAAAGATAAAGATCTCTCTATTGATATTTATGCCCTACGGGCAATTTTAAACATTTTCTTAGTGCCCGCTACCACCATAATGCTGGTCTACTATGTAATAGGTAACAGGAAAAATCAATGAGTTAAATGACGGAATAGCATACGTAGCAGCCGGGCGCCAGAGCCAAACAAAAGAACACAATTGATACCAACCTGTCACACTAGTATTTACATAATTGCCAGATGTTGCGCTATAGACATTTGTAGTAACCGTAGTATGCACCCAATTAGTGTATTTGATAAGTTCCCAGTCTCTTTTAGGATAAACCCTATACATATCCGGATTTTCAGTAGGCGGAGTAGAGATAGACGAAATGTTATTTGCTGTTTTTACAACAGGGTTCGCAGTACCGTAGGTAATATTCGAAAAATTAACTTTTGACTGGCTTTCAACAGTCGAAATTAACCAGGTCTGATCAATCGTATTGGTAATATTCTGTCTATATTCAAGGTTAGATTGCCATGAATATTGCGGAGTATATGAAGAACTGGTGGCAACAACCGCCGAACTGATAAATTTATCAAATGTTTCTGAATAAGTACCACTCATAGGGGCACTGTATATGCTAAAGTGATGAAGGAGGACACCGGCTGTTAATCCACCCGCGTTTACAGTTCCGTTTTGAATGGCTTCCCACGCGTTAGTCTTTTCATTAAAATACTGAACAGTAACAGGATCTCCCGGTTTTTGCATGGCAACCAGGTTAAAAGTTAAAGTAACACCTTGTGTAAAATTGAGCGTTGGATCGCTGGCGTTAATAGAAACCGTAGTACCCAGCATTTGATTGCCTGAGGCAGGAAGGACTTTCGGAACCTCTGTACTGGCCATAGGGGTGACTGAAATCTGGTTGGTGGTTGATACTACACCCGGAGCAATCACCAGACTGGCCGCATTGCTTCCCGAAGTATTGTTTGCAGTAATACTTCCTCCTGAAGCGCCAATCGTAACTGCCGGTGCTAGTTGTTTCAATAGTATAGCCTTTATACTAAAGCCATCAGCCGAAACAGTCATATTGTATTGCCCTTTTGTATATCCATCTTTCACGGCCTTGATTAAGTAATTACCCGGCAATAATTTGGGAATCACATATTTCCCGGTATTATCTGTCGTTGTCACAGAAACAGAAGCAGTATCAAGGTATATTGTCACCCCCTGAACAGGAACCATAGTCCCCGAAAGCAATACAAATCCGGAGACATCGTATTTTACGATATTGGTAATACTACCGACATTCTTCTTGCAACCGGTCAGCAGGGTAACACCAATCAAAAAAGCAGTAGCAAAAATAGTTACTGTAAAAAACAAAAGTTTCTTTTTCATTTTAATAAGGTTTTGGTAAATAAATCAGGATTATAAAAGTGTTCTACATTGTTATCATTGGGTCGGGTTCTGTAATATTGTCCTTTCACAAACTCAGTCCCTGCATTGTATTCCCAGTTAAAATAATTAGGCGTACGCAATTGAAAGAAACGGTTCTTTTTATAGCGTTTCGGCCCGATAGGGACAGTAAAATGAAAGCCCCCATTAAACTTACCCCCTGCCACCATTGCAAAAAAGCCAACAGAAGTTTCACCCCAATATCGGGTACAATCGCCACGCAGGCCATAATCACCCATAAGATAGCGACCTGCAGAGACATCCAGTTGCAGATCATAGGGTTTATAGTAATATCCGCTTTTCAAAAACCAGGTGAGGGTGTTTAAATCTTCGCGATACCAATTACCGGTAACATAGTGATATGTCCCTGTAAATCCGGCATTAGCGCTCACGTAGCTCACTCCTCCAAAGAGAAATTTAGTCATGGTCATATCGGTCCCGTATCGGTCAGAATCAAACTTACCGACAACTGCCCTACCCTGAATAGATCCTGGCAAACGAAACTCCTGCGCCATAGTGATAAAACCTGCACGAGTCAAATCACCTACTTCACCATACCTGGGATCGTTAACTACCGGAAAGATGACTTGCCCTGTAAATTTCATTCCCCTCCAGAGCGAAACTTCAAGAGCAGGAGCAATATTAAGCTGCACTTCATAATTTTTGTAGTACAGCACATTCATTATTGCCACCTGCGGATAGAACACCAAATCGATTTTGTTTATATGTGGATTGGCAGGCAACATCAAAAAGAGCTTTTTCCATGATGCATCGGTATTATACGACACATTGATTAAACGACAAGTTTCAACCGGGCTGCTCATACCAGCTTTATATTGCTTCCAGGCCGAAGCCCCGATTTGAGATACGATGACAGGCAGGTCGTTAACCAACGTAACCACCTTCAACGTATCGTATCCACATCCGACAAGCGAATCCAATATTTCAGACAAAGCAGCTGCTTTATTCCTGAAGAGGTTGTTTTCGTAGCTAACTGTTACGGTTTTGCCAAATGCTATTACTCTGATATTCTCAAAACCTATCCCTTCAAGCCTTTTATTGATTTCACCAGTCTGAGATTGCGCAAACAACCCATTGCAGTTTATTAACAACAAGGTAATCAATGCCAGAAAGTACGTACATTCTCTCATAGATTTAAAAACGGATGATAATCCCCTTTTTTGCCAACCGGATTCAAATTCCTTATTTCATATACCGTTTCGATACATTGCTTTGCATCCGCTAACCTAAAACCCCCACCGCTAAGAATATCCTTATAAACAAGCGTATGCAACCCTGTAAATCCATCCGAGAACTCTATAGAATTGCCATTCATGGTCAAAGTACGGAAAGTCCGCATACCCTTTTCTTTTATCTCAACCGGTAGATCTGCACTATCAACGCTCAGATACCATCTGATTCTTGCCCGTTCCAATTCCAAATAACCCGAAGCCTTATTCTTTTCATATAAATGAACAATATTACGCTGCACACCCCCAAATATCCAGGTAAGCATATCAAAGAAATGCACCCCAATATTTGTTGCAATACCTCCTGATTTCTCTGTTGAACCCTTCCATGAAACATGATACCAATTACCCCGGCTGGTAATATACGTCAAATCAATATCTTGTTTCGTATCTTTAGGCATGGCTTCAGCTTCTTTCTTTAAAGCAATGATCGAAGGATGTAATCGAAGTTGTAGAATATTATAAATATTCTTTCCTGTCTCCTTTTCAATCTGTTCAAGAGCTTCAATGTTCCATGGGTTTATCACCAGCGGTTTCTCACTAATAGCATGAGCATCACTTCTCAATGCCATTCTGATATGCGCATCATGTAAATAGTTTGGCGAACAAATACTCACATAATCCACCTTCGACTCTCCCTGTCTTCGCAATTTATCAAGGTGCCTGTCAAATCGTTCAGGCTCCAGAAAGAAATCCGCGTTAGGAAAATGGCTATCTATAATTCCAATACTATCACAAGGATCCAATGCTGCCACTAACCGGTTTCCTGTTTCTTTAATAGCAATCATGTGGCGAGGTGCAATATACCCCGCTGCTCCAATAAGAGCAAAGTTTAATGTTTTATTACTCGTATTCATCTTTTAATTTTATTTTTATGGGCATTGTTGAAAATGTAGGGGCCACCCTTGTGGTCGCCCACGGAAAACATAAACCCCCTTCAACACCTCTTATTTACTCCTTGCTCTTTTAATCAAAATATTATAAAAAGCCTTAAAGAAATATCTTACATCCGTCATAAAAGGATTTTTATCATAAGCGCACATATATTTCATTTCCGACGCTTCTATCTCATCCAATGTATTTGGCATATCTGCATAAAAAGGCGGAACCAACCCAGGTTTGTATTTAATACGTCGTTTCTGCGTTTCTTTAGAATACAGACTAAAATAATGCTTACTGAGCGGTCTCACACCAACCAATTTCATCTGACCTTTAAGCATATTTATCACCATCGGTAATTCATCTAACCAGAACTTTCTGAAGATACGTCCTAAAGTTGATACGCGGAAATCATGCTTGAACTTTCCTCCAACTCCTAGCGCTGTTTTTTGATAAATATAACTCTGTAGATATTCAGCATAAGGATGCATTGTCCTGAACTTATATACATTAAAAAGATTCCCATTCCTCCCAACCCGTTTCAACCTTATAAGTGGGCCATAAGAAGGATTTTTGTCATACAGAGGCTCCCCTGTTTTGAAAGCTGTAACATATAATAATCCTTTGATTCTATTCTCTTCGACTACCTCAAACCCACAAGAATAAAGTCGTCCTAAATACTCTGTTTTTGAAATCACCCTGTTTCTGCCATTCGTAAGAAAAAAATAAATTTTCTTGGTGACAGGGAGTTTAGGAAAAATGCGTTTAACTATAAAGTCAAAGCAATAATAAATATAGTTAAATACAAATGGATATTTCTTTAATATTCTCATTTTCCTTAACCTTTTTGTTTCAGCGCAACTAACAAAGATTCCTCCTACAGGTAGTTTTGAATTCACCGCTTCGAAAAACTTATTGATTTGCCTTGTGTCATTAATTTTTTTAATATTAATGATCGTGTCGTAAGTCTTTTCAGGCTGATTATCAATATTAAACTGTGTCGAAGTTTTAACTACAAGAACTTTGTTATCTTCATAATCCACATGTTTAGAAATAGCACGTGAAGCTTTAATACCTGATTCTTTAATAATTAATTGTTCCATTTGTGGAAAAATTTATATTTTTATAAGAGCTTTTTGCTTAAGAAGAGAATATGGTAACTCGTTTACCAATAAACGAAGAGAGGAATAATAAGCTGTAAATAATTACTAATTTATTGGTAACTTCATCCATCAAAAAGCCCATAATCAATTCGAAAACTTCTTTTAAGTCAACATTCGACGGCCTGTGCAAGGTCATCAGCGCGTATTTTTCCGTTGTAGGAATAACAGTTCTCAATTAATAATCCGTTGCCAGATTCCGATTGCTGATATTCCTGATACTCAGCACCTCAGCTTTGGCCCGGTTGGTTTTCTGAGTATCATTACTGATGTTGCCTACAAAAACAATACGATCTTCTGCGGTGCCTTCCTTTCTCAGGTTTGCAGATGACAAAATATCAGGTGCATGTAAAAGATCGGATAAGCGATTATAGTTTTAAATATTTATCCATAAGGTTGAAATCCTTTTGGCTGTATATTAAACGATAATAAAGTGCCAATGGTAGTATCTTAAATATGGTTTCATAAACCATCCATGAGTGTAACCGTAATAGTCTTCTGGGCTCTTGTATAATCCGATAAGCTGTTGCCAACCCAAGCTTTTTTATAAGTTTTGGCGTTTGTTTGGTTTTCCCCGCATATACATCTATCATTCCACCGCAGGGTATAATAATATTTGTTTTTAAATCATTTTTGTAATTGCAGGCAAATCGTTCCTTAATGGGTGATGAAATACCAATTAGTAATATATCTGGCGATAATTCATTAATTCTGGTTACTATTTTATATTCTTCTGATGGATTAAAATATCCGTTTATTCCTTCAAGAAAGTGTGCCCCTGGGTATTTTATCGAAAGTCTTTTATTCGCCTGAGTATTTATCTCTTCATTTGCTCCGAGAAGTAAAACTTTCAGATGATTTTTATGGGCATATTCAAGCGTATAATTTGTCATGTCGGGTATCGACATTACGGTTTTTAGTTTAAAGCCAAAAAAATTGCAAAACCAGTTAAATGGAGTGCCATCGCAAACCAATAGATCAAAAGAATTTACTACAGCGTAAAGTTCTGGATGTATTTTCATATTAGGAATACCTCCAAACGAGTGCCCATATATAACAATATTTTTTTCGGATTGAATCGTTTGATCAAATAACTGATCGACTTCCTGTAGAGAATAGTTGCTAACCTTCAATCCGAAAACATTATAATGCTCCATAATTATTTTATAATTCGTGTTTTATTTCGTTCTGTTTTATTTCACTGGAATGGGCTGTACTATTTATTACATTATTGAAAACATTTAACAGATTTTCTTCGAACTTTCGAATCGTATATTTCTCTTCATATTTCTTCCTTCCGGCTTTTCCCATTGTTTTTCTTAAAGCTGGATTTTGAATAAGCAATTTTAACTTTTCAGCTATTTGTTTTGGGTTATTAGTTTCAACTATAAATCCATTTACATTATCATCTATAATTTCGGGAATTGCTCCTTCATTTGTTGAGATGACAGGTATAGCCATTTGAAATGCTTCAACAATTACTAATGGAAAACATTCATGTTTCATCTTTGTAGGAAAAACAAGCACATCAGAACTTGAAAGGATTTTATATTTCTCATGTCCATATTTTGGGCCTTGATAAATAACCATATTCGATAATTCTTTTTCGTCACTAATACTTTGCAATTCGGCCGAAGATAAATCGGCTTCCGCACCAACAATTACAGCATTATATTGAAATTTTTCCTTATTTAATATAGCCAAAGCATCAATAAAATCTAGAATACCTTTAGATTTTATTAAATTTGATAAATACAGTATTTGAATTGTATTATTGTTTTTTTGTTCCAGCTTAATTAAATCAGAATCTATATCCTGAATACCATTATTAACAATATGAATAATTCCACTGTAAACATCAGCAATATCATAAGTTAATAAATGAGATAAGCAAATAATTTCGGAATTTCGGAATGCATAACGGTAAATTATCCGAACAAATAAATTTTCAACTGCTTTCTTAATACCCTTTCCATGTATATGAAACACAATTTTTATACGAAATAACTTAATTATTGAAATAAAGATCAAGTCTCTGTAGAATGCAAGTCCAAGCGGAGATACCTGGAAATAAACTAAACGTGGTCTATAAAAAGCACATTCATTAAACAACTTAAACAAAATTTTAATAAAAATAAAAAACTTGCCAAAATTGTAACGACCTAAATCATTAACGCTTTTTACATAACTGATTTTTATAGCCCGAATATAAAAGTTTTCCTTTAGTAATTCGCTTTTAAATACAAACTGATTCATCAAAGTAGCTCCAGTAATGGGTGGTGGTATCTTTACGAATAGAAGAATTCTTTTTTTATCCTTTCCCATTACTTATGCAATAATTAATAGCATCTGCAAACCCTTTTTCCATGTTTGAAATACAACAATTGGTAGTTATGCAATTTTCAATTTCATTCTTCATTAAATCCTGTAAACCAGTATTGTGAATATAATTCACTATAAAACCACTCATGTCATCAATATTTCCATTTTTAGCTAAGTAACCTGTTTTGTTTTGAATAAGGTATTCGATCTCAGGACTATGAAAAGGACCATTTATCCCTTCTTCAAAAGAGACTACCGGAGTATGAAAACAAAAGGCATGATTAACAGAAAGACCGAGATAACCAGGGTTTACCAGTAAATCGGAAATAAAAAGGTATTTTCCATTTATAGAAGCATCATCAATTTTCCCATAAATGAATATATTATCTCCAAAATTATTTGTACCTATTCCCTCGCGAATAGTCTTATACATCTCGCCATCACCAATAATATGAATCGCAATGTCTTTGCGCAAAGATGGTTCAAAACTTTTATATAATTCAAACAGAAACTCAGGATGCTTTTCCTTTAACAGACGGCCAATAAACACAAGGTTATATTTATGTGTTATTCCTAATTCCTTTTTTATGGCATCTACACCATATTTCTCTAGCCCTTTTCTTAATGCAATTAAATAGCTGGTATCAATAGTGTTCTGTGCAACAAAGATTTTATCGGTATCCACAAATTGTCCCAAATCTTTTTTCCCTTCTTGTCCATATACTAATATAGCATCGGAGTGTTTCATATACCAATATCTTACCATGGATACAAAAGATGATTTAGGTGCAAATCCAGTTCTCCTATTATAGCCATGCCCCCAAATAATAAATTTTCTGGAAAAGATTCTGGAAAATAAAAAACTTAGGTGCAAACTAATTATGGAAGGGGTAAATTCGTGAATAATAATACCTGGTTTATTTCTGATTAGCTTAGGTAAAACACATAAGAAAACATTCGTTTCCTTTTTCCAATACTTAAACGATTTTACCTTTTTAGAATAAGCCGAGTTTATTTGAGAAATACCTGATTTATCCACAGAATGAAGCACGGTTAGGTCGTACTTTTCTGCTAAAATATCAAAGATTGCCTTTCGATAATTTGAAAAAACGCGTTGAATTATGACTAATTTTACTTTTGGCTCATTCATTTTATTCCATTTTCTTTTTAAATATGAAATTTTTAAAATTTAAGACTATACCAAAAAATAAAACAAATAGCATTGCCCATTTAGTATGATGTCGCCAGACGAAAACAGTTCTTGCAGGTAAATAATTCCTTGAATGAATATCAAAGAACGTGTTTACAAAATTCTTAAATGTTTGTTTTTTAAAGGAGCTACTGGATGATGTAAGACCAATATGAGAGAAAACAATAGCATCCCAGGAAACATAGACTTTATAGCCTTTTCCTTTTGCTCTTAAACAAAAATCTCCATCCGAATGGTATTGAACAAATAGCTCATCAAAATAATTTAATGTTTTTAATGTTTTAAAAGGGATTAAAATCCCCCTCCCGGGGAGGGTTAATGTATCCTTTATTCCACTGAGTTCTTCTATTTTCTGTACACTCATAAATGGCAAATGGTGTTTATAAACACCGAGCAATTTATTTTTCATGCGATTTCCTGAGTTTGTCACTTTATGCGGTTGATTATGCGATAAGCTCAAAGATCCAATAATTGACCCGCTTTCTACAGATTTATAGGCCAAAAGTAATTTTGAAATGTATTCAGGATTAACTTCAATATCATCATTCATCGTTAAAACAAAATCCGGTTCTAAGCTTTCTGCATATTTAAAACCTTCATTCATGCTTTTAGTATACCACCATTTACCATCCCCTTTTACAATATGGACATTAGAAAATTCCTGCTGAAGCATTTCCAATGTTCCGTCACTAGAGCCATCCGACACGACTATTATTTCTATTGCTAAACCAGAAGTGAGTTTTTGTTCCTTCAGCTGATTTAAAAGAATTTTTAAATGTTCCCTCCTGTTATAAGTAGGGATGATTATGGATAGGTTCATAAGATATTTTTCGGGATGATTTGACTGCTTTATTAGATAGGGATGGATATACCCCCCTTAAATAAATTAAAGAAATAAAAACGGAAGTCATTAGAAATCCCTGAGCAATTGCCATGGTATAAATTATCAATAAAAAAACATAAGCATATTTGGAGTCCATTTTATAACGGAATAGCAAAGCTTTAAACCCCATTATCATTAAAAAAGAATAAAATAAGAAAAATGGCCATCCAAATTGAACAGGGAAGTTTCCTATATTGTTTGAAATAGATTGTGCTTTTAAGTTTTTATAATTGCTTCCATAACGGGTTTCGAAACTCCTCCCTTTACCAAATATTGGATTATCAAAACTATCTTCGGTATTACGAACTAAGTTTGGGATTCTTGCCGTACGAGGAATGTTTTCAATACTTTTTGCCGATGTTACCATCTTCATTTGAATATCTACTTTCTGGTACATAAATTCAAATTTATAATACACACCCATTATCAAAAGAACTGATAAGGGAAAAAGAATAAGCCTTTTTGTTTTATTTCCAAAAAGCAAATAATGAGCCGAGATTAATATAAAAAAGCCCATATAACCCGCCGTTGAAAAGGTTGTTAAGAGAGCAATAAAAAATAATATGTTGTTTTTTGTCCAAAATTGTTTGGTCAGGACCAACTCAAAAATCATAGCCAAAATCAGGTAACCCGCGAATTCCCCCGGTTCTCCGGTTGGACCCGAATTACGAAGCACAGGTATATTAAGGCCCAAGGCAGTAGCCGACTCTACCTGATAGATAATAAAATGATTACTTTCTCCAGGATCCGTTCCCAGAAACCTGGGGATGTTTTGCAATAAACCATTAAAGCCGGGAATTATATTAGCCGGGATGTAAAATACAAAACTAATAATGGTGAAAACTTTGACTACCTGAACAAAATAATGCGGGAACCTTTTCCCAACCAACATAACGGCAAAAAAAGGCATTAAAAAGCGAATATAATTACCTGATACCGTCCGAAAAGAAAAGAAATTGTAAATTAGGATATTGGCTAAATGCAATATGGTTAATGCCAATAAGATTATCTTAAAATCTTTAGTTAAATTGATTTTTTTGTAGAAAAACATCACCCCAAATAACAAAAACGCAGCCGCTAAAAATGCAACATTAGCAGTAAAGTAAACAGAAGTACTCAACAAGAAAACAACAGTTACAATAAAGTATTTGCTCTTGTTGTATTTGAATTTAAAAGGGTTGTAATTAATTCGATTTACTATCATATAAAATAATCATCTTTTTTACTTGATCTTTCATATTAAAACTTAGTTTTACAAATTTTTCAGCATTATTTGTACATTGAATTAGCTGCAAATTCAGATATAAATTTATTTATTCTGTTCACCATAAATTTGTTTATAAAGTTTTAAATATTCACAAGCCCCCACATTCAGTCCAAAATTTCTCTTTGTCGTTTCGTGAAGTTTAAACCTAAATTCATCATTTAAGACATTCAATTCATTATTTTCAATTATTTCAAATGCTCTAAAAATTTCATCAGTTTTAGGTTGAATCCAAATCACATCTGATTCTACATAATAATTCTTAAAATCACACAGTGCTTTAACGTCTGAAAGAATTGGTTTTAAACCAGTGCTCATGGCTTCTATAGCTGCATTGCCAAAACCTTCCTCCGTTGAAGGCATTATATAATAATCCGACATTTGTAAAAAAAGTAAAACATTCTCAACCTTACCCCAAAAGTATACTTTATCCAAAACGCTCAATTTCTTCGCTAATTCTTGCAGCGGATTATCATTTCCTTCTGGACCTATCTGGAAATATCTTATTTTACTTTGTAAAGACAATTGGGAAAGCGCCTCGATTATCATCCAATAATTTTTATATTCCCAGTTTCCGCCTAAGGATGTTACAATAATTTCATCAATTGGAATGTCGTATTTTTCTCTTAAGGATTTTTTATCTTCAAGAGACAACGGTTTAAATTTATTATCATCATACCAATTCGGTATTAATTTATTATAAGCATTAAAATATCGTATTTCATTTTCTAATCCAGAAACACTATTTGAAACAGCGAGGACGCCAAGAAATTTATTTGAAATAAATCGATAAATATATCTTTTTATAAAAGGGAGGATTCTTCTTCGTGGCCATATATGATGTACCGTTCGTATAATATGGTTTTTACCCGCCAATCTTGCAGCAATGGCAATAAATAAACTAGCAGCTTCCGAATGAATATGAATAATATCATAATCACTATTTTTTAAAAGTTTATAAGATGTAATAATAAACTTTAAATAGGGTTTCAATTCAATATGAGTAACATTATAACCTGCTTTTTCTAAAATAGGTTCATAATCACCTTTTGATTCTTCCGTAGATAAAATTTCACTTAACACTCCATTTTCTTGCCAGTACTTAGAGGCTATCTCAAGCATAACTTCGGCACCAGATGGATTTAATTTATTTAAAATGTGTAAAACTTTAATTGCCATTAATGATTATTTTAAATCTACTAATATATTGTTGAGCAACATTGTTTATTGTAAATCTACTTTTCACATTTTCTATTCCTCTTTTACTAAAGGTTTCATATTTTTCTGAATTGAGTACCAATTCTTTTATTGCATTTGCAATGTCAGTTGTATTTTCAACATCAACAAGCAATCCAGATTTACCATTCTCACAGACCCATGGCACTGCGCCTGAGTTTTTACCTGCAATTACTGGAATTCCAGCGGCCATGGCTTCAATTATGTTATTTCCAAAGCTTTCTTCCCTTGAAGTATGCAACAATATATCAAAGTTCGATAACTTATCGATTAATTCAATGTGAGTAAGTTTTCCCCAACAAACAATTGATTTTCCTTGTTTATCATTTATATATTTCTGCAAATGTTCAGCATTATTTTCATATCCGCTTCCAATTAAATTTAGCCTAATATTTTTGATTTCCTCATGGGCCTTGAAAAAACCATTAATGGCATTTTCGGGATTTTTTAGATGCCCCCAACCATTTGCAATAAAACAAATATCAATTATCTTTTTTTCGCATGGATATTTTCGTGTGTTTTTTATATTGTCATCTTTTACCGGGTTAGGAATAACATCGCCACTCAATTTTATCTTTTCCTTTAAATAAATGGAATTATAAGAAAGGTTATCCCCGTTTTTTCTTACCCAATAATCCATCAAAAGCCTGAAAAAACGGTAAGGGTGATAGTGTGTTAGTTTCAGAATGGTAGGAGCATAATCGCGAAAAGTAATCAGATGTGGAACCTTGGCTAAAATAGTGCCTATGGCAAATTCATAACTCCAATGCGCATTAACAATATCAATATTTTCTTTTTCTTGTTCAATAAAATACTGTATTTGTTTATATTCATGTCGGCAAAAATCGAACCATTTTAGTTTTGACTTATTACGAAAATGACCGATAACTATTTTTAGATGTGGACCTTTTAAAATGTGTTTTTTCTCAACTTTTGCATCTAAGGTAAAAACGACTACTGAATGCCCTTGACTTAAAAGCCCTAAAATAATTAGATTTACTGCCGTTCCTCCAAGCCCAAGTGATAAATCAAATTCAGAAAGATTTTCCAAATGGTTTTTTAATGAATTAATTTCGATGGGTGATGCAATACCTATTTTCATTTTTTAGAGGAAAAAATCAGGTTTTACAGTATTTAAATTGCCTAGTTTCAATCCCCATACTAATCTGATATAATATTCATATCTTTTCCGTGCGGTATGCTTTGATAACACTAACTCTCTTGCGTTTTCACCTATTTCATCAAGCTTATATTGTGGCCATACTATTAGATCCTTAGCTAGTTTTACGGCATCATCAATGCCATCAAAATAAAATAGATGGATCCTATCGCTAAATAGCTTTTCTAGGCCTGGATTATATTGATACAAAATAGGAACTCCTGATATCATTGAATTTAGTAAGCGATTAGAAAAATAAAAAGTATAATAATTACGTATATTACAACCAAATAATAGTTTAGAAGATTTCAAAATACGTTCTTGTTCTGAAAAAGGTAAGTAACCTTCAGTTTTGTTAATGATATTCTCCCAACCTCTCCCATATATTTTGAAGCTATCTTCAAACTTATTCTTCATTGTTTTTATTAGAGACGTCCGATATCTTGGGCCTACTTTTTCCCAGTATTTTAAAGGATTTCTAGAAACATTATTATTTCCAATAAAAACGATTTCATTCGTTTTCTCAAAATTATTTTTTGAAAATAGAGTTTCAGTTGATTTTTCAGGAAAATACAAACAGTTTCTGCACCCTTTATTATTCATTTCATCAACTAATTCCTGACAATTCATCAGGGTTAAATCTATTTTCCTTCCTAGATTTAACATTGCTTTAGGTATCTTTGAAAATGAATCTACCGTCTCTTGAGTAATAATTATATTGGGGAAATAGGCTTTAATTTTTTGAATAAATGCATTTGACAAATTATTTTTACTATTTATCTGATTCCAATGAATTAAATCTGGTTTATATTGAATAATAATTTGTAAAAGCTCTTCCTCCATTTTCTTAATAGAACCCAAAATCTTTACTCTTGGCTGATATCCATATTCCTTATATTCGATTAATAATCCTTCAATAACAAAATTCCTGAAAACCTGGCGAGTGGCTGGTAAATTATCTATCCTATCATCATTAATGCAAAATAAAAATTTCATATGATTTTTTAGTTTAAACCGATCCCTTCGTAAGAACCAACGTATATTAAATGCAAACTAATTTAAGATTTTTTTCAAAGTTCATGCTGTTATGCCCTAACCGATTAAAACATTTTCGACTACCAAAGGAATTCTATTATCGAGCCAGCGATGGATAAATTCCATACCATCTTTGACGCGCATGATACAAATTAGTTTTGGCATAATAAGTTTTTGCTTTATATGTTTTTTTTATTTGAAAATAATATCTCTATATCTTTTATTATCACAGGGTATCCTATTTAATCCCAGTTCATTGTATTGTTTATTTATACCTCCTGTATGGAAAAACAAATACAAATCCTTTTCGCTTGCAACTCTGACCGTATCTCTATTCCAATCTTTTTCGGTTCCAAAGGGAAGAGCCCAATAAGGCTTATAATGCGAAAGCTTACTTAATATCTCTATGTTTTTTTCAACGTCTTCTTTTTGTTCTTCGTAGGAAAGTAAAGAAAGTCGATCGTGTTTATGATTATGTAAGCCTATGGTGAATAATTTTGAGTCTAGCCCTTTAAGCATTTGCATATCAAGCGTAAATTTTGGCTTATCAACTAATTGACCAAACGCGCTTTCTACTTTTCTTGAAACCGTTTTATAAAAATTTATATCGCTATTATTTCTTAATGCATTGATCTCATTTTTAATATTTTCTTTCTTAAGTATTTCAGGATGATATTTATCTAAATACAAAAAAGCCCTAAACCAATTTTGTTTATCATTATTTAGATAAGCGCTATTAATAAAAAGTGTTGCAGGAATCTTGTTTTTACTTAGAAATGGTAAGGCATTATCGAGTATGGAAACGTCTCCATCATCAAAGGTAATAGAGAACAATGTTTTCTTGCCAATTTTATTATTTCTTAAACGATCTATTCCTTCTGTTAAGGTTACAAATTCATGTTTTTTGTTAATGCTTTCTATTGTTTTTATAAATACATTAGTTGGTGTCCAAGTACCTCTAGAATGAATACCATCGATAAATGCATCACTTACTTGATGAAAGTTAATAATCACCCAAGAACCCTCCAGGTATTTATGCTTGATAGAAATACTTAATAGATCCACAAACGAAATATATTTTTTAGCTAAAAAGTGTTTTATTTTTTTCATAATATGCTATTCATACTATCAACTTTTTAAGATGATCAGCAAATACTGTATAATTTATTTCAGCATTAAACTTAATTTTCCAGTTTTCAAGAGCATTCTCTGACATTGTTTGCCTCAAATCTCCATTTAAAATAATTTTTTCAATTGCATCTGCCATCTTCTCAATATCCGCACTTGCATCAATCAAAATTCCATTGCTTTTGTTAACAATTTCAGGCACGCCGCCAACATTGGTTGAAACGATAGGAATACCATAACTTTGTGCTTCCATAAACGAAACCGGTACTCCTCCTTCAGATTCACTGGCATGAATAAAACAAGCAATGAAATTGTTTTGATAAAATTTATGTATTTCTTCATTTGACAGGATTCCTTTTATATCCACCATTAAATTCTTTAGGTTATCTTCGGCTATCAATTGATCAATTTCCTTTACTAAAGAGCCACCTCCTAAATGAACCCATTTAAAATTTACATTTGGGCTTCTTCTGGCTAATACTAAAAGTCCTTTATAAATTCTATCTACTCTTTTTATATTATTAATTGCAGAGCAACTAATAATAAGGATGTGATTATCTGATTTTTTATTGAGATAAATATCCGATTTTTTTGTGCCCAGATATGATATATAATATTTTTGAGTGAATTGCGGATATTTATTAACAAGATAATCTCTTCCTGCTTTTGATACCAGAAATAGTTTATCCAAGTACTTTAATCTTTGGTAATAAAATGGAATGAAACCTCTTCTTTCTATATATAAATCAGCACCATGAGCCCTGGAAATAATCTTAAAATCTAATTTATTTTCCTTTCGATAATAAATTAATCCCGATGTTATTGCATTGCTCCAATAAGTATAAGCTATTGTTTCTTTTTGTACAAAAAGCTCTCCATTTGTATTTGCCCATTTGTAAAACGTAAGTATATCTATGGTATCTGTTACCAGATTTGTAAGATGTCGCAGTTTTTTAATTTTTAATAGCTCACGTATAAAAGGACGGTATCTAAATGATTTTATGAATTTTATAAAAAGATTTTTACTCCTGGCTTTGCGCAAATCTTGAGCTAAAGTATTTAATATTTTAAGTTCACTATCAACTTCTATTTTTTCTCCCTCATCTCTCGCGGGAACAATACAAATACTAAAATCCTTAGCCAATATCGGTATTTCGTTTTGTAGAAATGGGATTTCGGTATATTGATCGTTGTATGGAAAACTATTCGTGAAATAAATTAGATTCATTTTTTATAAATTAGCAATCCTAACCAAATTGATTCTGAGGTCTAGATAATATTGTGTTATTTCTTTTGCTATTTTCATTTTTATCAATAATTTTTTCAGTAAAATTAATTTATTTCATTTCATTAATTATTTTCTTAAACCACAAAAATAAATAACCTATAAGAATAACCATTAGCGTGGTCATGAAAGCTAAAACATATATAAAATCTTTATGTAGTAAAGATAAAATAAGCACTGTTGAGAAAAATAAAAGATTAAAAATCGATGATAGTATAAAAAAAGATTTCTGTTTATTAACAATTTGTGGGATTATAGTTGAGAATTGGACTAAAAAGCTACTAATTAGCCAAGGCGTTAAAATCTGTGCATACAATCCAGCCATTTCCCATTTAGCGCCAAATACAAAACTAAAGATAACTTGTCCAAAAAGTAATATAGGCAAAAAAATTATTGTACTCAACAATAACAAGCGAAGCATTATTTTTTTTGTCAAACCCCATAAATCACCTTTGGCATTAAAAGTATCTGCGGCTTTTTGATAATAAACTTGAGAAATGGCTCCTCCTATTAATTGCGCAGGTTTTTGCAGCAAACCTAAAGTAAATGAGTATGTCCCAAGAATGGCCGCTCCATAAAAATTGGAGATTATATATTTCACTCCGGTATCTTTAAACATATCTAAAAAACCCTGGAAATTTACATAGAGCGGAAAATCCTTATATTTTTTAGCATTAAACAATATCCGTTTTATAGAAATAACTGAAAAATTTAATCCGTCTTTTCGTAAGGTTTGATTAAGTAATACGATTGTAGCCGTAAATTGTCCGGCAAGAGAGCCTATAATTAAGCCTCCGTTTATTGGGGTCAAAAAACCAATTCCCAATTTTGTACTGGCAGTTGTGGAAGATTGCATAATATTCCGCATGGCCAGTCTTTTAAATTGTTTCATTCTACTAGCCCAGATATTTAAAGTTCTGAATAATCCGGTAAGAAATACATACAAAGGGACCAAATACAACCAAAACCCCATTTTCACACTGCCCATAAGCCTCGTTAGATTTCCATTAAAAACCACAACTATAAACAAGGTTAAGATGGTCATAGCTAACACACTCAATATAGATAAGGCCATAATATTAATAGCATCCTTCTCTCTTTTGGGTAACATGATAGCAGAATCGTATTGCATGGTAGCGATGTTACCCATAAATAAACCCGTGGAAATAAATAAAGCTAATAATCCAAATTCCTCTGGTGTATATAGGCGGGTTAATATTGGGGCCACCAATATTGGAATAACCTGTGATAAACCAGTGCCAGTAAATAAGATTAAAAAATTCCTGGAAAACTCGCTTTTGAATTCATTTTTGAACCGAGCTATTATCTTCATATAAAATGGAGTCCTACTATTCATTGATTACTTTTATCACACTAAGTTTTTTAGGGGTCTGTCAAACATTCAAAATTCTTATTAATGTGAGTCAAAAAAGCCATTAGTATCTGTAATATGACCTTTTTTTCATTAATTCAAATTACTGCTGATGCGTTAAAAAAATATTTCAAGATGTTTTTTCAATTTTTAAGTACTATTATTTTTATCAATTAGTTATAATACTGGATTTTACAAAATAGTAATACACTGATATAAAATATTAGGACTAAAAGTCAATTTAAATCAAAAAATAGTAATTAATTTAGAATGATCTATAATATAGCTACTTATTGAGTCCAATAAGAAATTAACGCATCACTAGTAAATTCAAATTATTAGTTTTGGGTATCTTGTAATGGTAACTAGCTGATGTTTGAATTTTATTATTATGCCTAATCAGTAATTCCATGCCATAAATTACTTAATCCGGTATTTCCCATGATAAGTTTTAGTACCCGCCAAGAAGTATTGTCAATGTTATAATCTTCGGGAATCGGATTTGCAATTCCAGATTGAAGCTGTGAAACAGACAAGCGAACAGCACCCAATACAATTTCAGGGTCTAAACCGGTAAGGATAATACTTCCGGTATCTTGGGCTTCGGGTCTTTCCATAGATTGGCGTAACGAAATGGCCGGGAAGTTAAGTATAGAAGATTCTTCGCTGATGGTTCCGCTGTCAGAAAGTGTGCAACGCGCGTTCATCTGTAGAAAGATATAATCCAGAAACCCAAAGGGTTTCAGCCATTGAATCAAAGGATTGAATGATACTCCTTCTAAGGCTTCCAGTTTTTTACGGGTACGGGGATGCGTGGATACAATGACCGGCAGTTTGTATTCTTCGGCCAATTGATTTAAAACTTTTATTATTTTCCGGAGATTCGATGGATTGTCCACGTTTTCTTCACGATGTGTAGAGACTAAAAAGTAATTACCTGCCTCCAGTTTCAGTTCGGAAAGAACCTGTGATTGTTGGATCTTGGGTTGGTAATAATCCAATACCTCCTTCATGGGGCTGCCGGTCAAATAAATCCGGCGGTGTGGCAATCCTTCTGCAAGCAGGTGTCTTCGGGCATGTTCGGTATAGACTAAATTGAAGTCGGCAATATGATCGATAATCCGGCGGTTGGTTTCTTCAGGTACATTAAAATCGAAACTACGGTTCCCAGCTTCCATGTGAAAAACAGGGATATGCATACGCTTGGCGATATAGGCTGAAAGGCATGAATTTGTATCACCCAGAACAAGTAAAGCATCGGGCATTTCCTTTTCCAATACTTCTTCTGTTTTTCGGATGATATCGCCTACAGCAGCGCCAAGTGATGAGGTATCCACATTTAAAAAGTGGTCGGGTCTACGAAGTTCCAGATCATCAAAGAAAACCTGATTGAGTTCGTAATCGTAGTTTTGGCCGGTATGAACAATTACCTGGGTTACATGCTGGTCGAGCAGGGACATTACCCTTGATAAGCGGATTATTTCGGGGCGTGTACCTATGACGGTTACTATTTTTAATTTCTTCATTTTGAGGGTTCACAGTGTTTCACGGTGTTTATTTATAATCTGTGTTATTCTGTGGATCTAACTTTTTCGAAGTATGTGTCCGGGTCGCTGGCATCAAAATGTTCGTTAATCCAGAAAATGGTATAGAGTTCTTCGTTGCCAATGTTTGTAATGTTGTGGGTAAACCAAACCGGCATATCTACAAAAGAAGGATAATTTCCATCCAATTCAAAGGATAAAACTTCGTTTGTCCCTATTCGCCTGATTTCGATCAAAGCTTTCCCTTTAATTACAGCAAAGCGTTCTGCTTTTCGGGTATGAAAATGGTTGCCGCGGGTTATTCCCGGAAAAGTTGTAGAAAAGGAAACCTGTCCGCCACTGTTCAGTTTAACTGATTCCACAAAACTTCCGCGCTCATCGGTATTTAATTTCAATTGAAAGGGAAAGAAGGTGACGTGGTCGATGTAGCACAGAAAAGTGTTAAACAAATTGCGGTCGAAAGTGTCATCCAAACAAGGTAAAATGCCTTTGTCGAAATAGTTTTCTTTGTATTCAGTCAATTTTTGAAGCAGCGATGAAACGTTGATCTCTGAAGTATGAGGAATAAGAATTGTTTCACAGTGATTTTTAGTTAGACTGTGTAACTTAATTTTTTCAATGATATGTTCTACCAGTTCCCCAACATAAATCAGCTTAATTTCTCCATCCACTTCAATCTTTGGTTGTTCGTTATGAGTCAGCTGGTGACAAAATGTTGCAACTACCGAATTGTAATAAGGGTTCCCATAAGGGCCAAACACATTAGGGATAACGAATCCTGTAAATTGTGCCTGATTTCGTTCGGCCCATTGTTTCAAAAGTTGACGACCTTCCTTCTTTGATTTGCCGTAAAGGTTATCACGTTCTTCCTGAGTACTCGATGAAAAGAGGATATGAGGTTTAGAGTTGGTTGTTTCACAGGCCTCAATCAATTGTTTCACCAATCCCATATTGGTTTGATAAAGCACTTCCGGATCGTTATGCCGGTTCATGGCTGCCAGGTGGACAACGACATCACAACTTTGAACAAATGTCTTTAGTTTGTTGTCATCGGCAAAGTATGCATCTTCAAATGGAATGCGTTCAAATTGATCGGGGTATAACCCAAGTGTGTTGTATAAATGAGTTCCTACAAACCCGGCCTGTCCGGTTATTCCTATTTTAATCATTTGGTGTTTTGTTTCACAGTGTATCATGGTGTTTAACACTGTGCGACACTGTGGACCATATTAATCGGGATATTGTTAATGTCTTCGCCCAAGATATCCCAGCGAATCATCGGTAATTTTAATAACAATTCTTTCGTTCCTTCCACATCCAGACGGAGTGTGTTGTGTGAATTGTAATCCTCAATAAGCGAAACCTTTTCCTCACCTTCATTGAAATACCTGTCATAATTCAAACCCCGGTTATCGGCAGGTACCCTGTAATAATTACCCATATCGAATGCCTTAGCCATTTCTTCCCTGTTCACTAGTGTTTCATACAATTTTTCACCATGTCTGGTTCCGATTACCCTTACTTTGCTTTCAGACTGATACATTTCGATCAATGCCCGGGCCAAATCACCGATAGTTGATGCAGGTGATTTTTGAATAAACATATCTCCGTTTTCACCGTGTTGAAAAGCATAAATAACCAAATCAACAGCATCTTCCAGCGTCATCATAAACCTGGTCATGTTGGGATCGGTTACGGTAATATCTTTGCCAGCCTTGATTTGTTCGACAAACAAAGGAATTACCGAACCACGTGAGGCCATCACGTTGCCGTATCGTGTTCCGCAAAATACGGTGTTACTGTCTGGGTCCATCGACCGGGCTTTGGCCTGCATAACCTTTTCCATCATCGCTTTAGAAATGCCCATTGCATTGATGGGATAAACAGCTTTATCTGTACTGAGCACAATCATGCGTTTCACGCCATGTTCAAAGGCCGAATCCAATACATTTTGAGTTCCCAATATATTGGTATTTACTGCTTCTATCGGGAAAAACTCACAGGATGGTACTTGTTTTAATGCCGCGGCATGAAAGATGAAATCGACACCACGGACGACATTGTCCACACTGCGTTTATCACGAACACTACCAATGTAAAATTTCACTTTGGGATTATTCAGACGATGGCGCATATCATCCTGTTTTTTTTCATCGCGTGAAAAAATACGGATTTCTTTGATATTGGTATCTAAAAACCGATTAAGAACAGCATTGCCGAAGGACCCGGTTCCACCTGTAATCAGGAGAGTTTTATTTTTAAACATAGGTATATAATTTTTTGAACACTGATGGCTATGCTTTTTTCTTTTTAAAATTGAATAATCCTTTTTTCACTTCTTTATGATCGTCCGTATATCCATATCCATATCCATATCCATATCCATATCCATAACGCCCACCTTGTTTGATCCCGTTAAAAATCAAATTCATGTTCTTTAACTTCTTTCCCTTGTATAAGGCATCAATAAATTTGAGATAGCTTTTGGGTGTGTAGTCGTGGCGCAACACATATAGCGTGGCGTCTGCATGTTCTTCAAGTACCTGCGCATCGGTAACAATTCCAATAGGGGGTGCATCGATAATAATATAATCAAATCTTTCTCTTAGTTCTGTAAACAATGCTGTAAGCCTGCCGTTAACCATCAGTTCGACCGGGTTGGGTGGTATGGCCCCGCTGGTGATAATACTCAGGTTGGGCTGCTCCTCAACCGCAAAGATAATTTCATCCAGATTCGCCTGCCCGATCAGATAGTTGCTGAGACCTGTTGTGTTTTCGATATGTAAGGCCGTTTTTAACTTCGGTTTGCGAAGGTCAAATTCAAGAATCACCACTTTCTTTTCCATCATTGCCAGACTGGCTCCCAGGTTCAACGAGATAAACGACTTGCCTTCACCACTAAAGCTTGAAGTAAAGAGGATGCTCTGCAACTTTTTCCCGGGGGAAAGATAGGCCAGATTGGTCCGCAATGCACGAACCTGCTCAGCGAATAAGGAACGACCCATCGTGGTAACAACCAAGGGTTCATCATGATTGGTAAAGGAAACTTCGCCAAGGATGGTTGCATCTGTTTGATCCGTAATATCTTTGTGCCGAATGATCTTGTCATTGAGCAAATCGATGATGATAATGGCGCTAAAGGGCAAAGCCAAACCTATTAACGCAAAGATCATATAAATCATGTTTTTCTTAGGTGAAACTGGGCTATCACTCCCACGGCCTTTATCGATAGTGCGGCTGTCGGATACGGCCGATGAATAAGAGAGGGCCGTCTCTTCGCGTTTCTGTAAAAGATAGATATATAGGCTGTTTTTGATGGCTTGTTGACGGCTGATGTCGACCAGTTGGCGCTCTTTGCCCGGAATGGTTTTAAGCATCCCTTCCATTTTTTTGTTCCGCCCCTCGAGTTGTTGCAGTGAAATGGCAAGGCTCTTTTGAAGTGTAGCAATGTTCTCCCCAATATTCTTCCTGAGCGTCGCGATTTGATCGTCCATCGATAAGATGATAGGGTTATTGGGTTTGACCACTTTGATCATGGTCATCCTTTTTCCCTCCAATTCAACCAACTGGTTAATAAGTGAAAGCAGTACAGGATCATCGATGCCTAGCGTAGCCGGTACTGTTCCGGTATTGGTTCCCTTAGATCGGACGTATTGTTCAATGCCGTTCAATACCTGTTGTTGGATCTTTACCTGATTTAGCTCAACGTCATTTTGTTGTACACTCGTGAGGAATAGGCTTGACTCTGCACTGATATCGGTGATCCCGGCGCCTACTTTAAAGTTTTCAACGTTCTTCTCAACGTCGCCCAATTCCTGAGAGATGAGCTTTAACCGCTCCTCGATAAATGCCAGTGTATTAGCGGCGACTCTGTTCTTGTCTTCTACTCCTGCAAGGTCGTAAAACTCAACCAATTTATTAAGTATATCGCACCCTCGCTGTGTAACAGGGTCGACGATGCTCATCATCAATACCGACGACATCGTACTGCTTGGCTCAATTTTCAGTTTTCCAATTAAAGACTCTGCCAATGCATGAATGGGTTGAACACGGATCGTTAATACTGTTATGACACGGGTTTTACCGGTCGAACGCATGATCAATAAACCATAAGGGGTTTCAACAGCCTTGTCAAAAGGCATTACTATCCCGTTGAGTTTTCCCTGTGTTGAATTTTCGATGGTTACTTCAAGGGGTTCTTCATAGATAAGTGCGTTTGGTCGGATGACTTGGAGTGTGACGGGGCTATTGGTGTATAATTCATTGTCTCTGAAATAATCATTTACAAAATATTGTACGTTGAGGTTTAGGCTGGTCACTACCTTTTCCATCAGCGTAAATGATCTTAGTATTTCAATCTCGTTGTCGACAACTTTACTCGAAGAGAACATATCGAGTTGTTTCATTAGGTCATCCTGGCCCATGCCTTTTTTATCATCTTTGAGCAGGATGCTGCTTTGGATGTTGTATTGGGGGATTTGGCGTTTCAGATAGAAGAATGCGACGACAAGGGCAAGGATAAATGAAAAGAGGAACCATTTCCAATAAGTGAGATATTTAAAAAATATCTCTTTTATGTTGGTTGTTTCGTTTTTATCTTCGAGGTAGTCGGGATCGAAAAATTCGTTATTCATTATGGGAATGAAGTTTGGAGTTTAAAAATGGGAGTTGTTGATTTTTTGCCCGTAGGGCATATATATCAATAGAATAGGGTTTCGATTTATCTTTTCCCCGTTAGGGGATCAACCGTTAATGTTGATGCCCTACGGGCAAAAGAGTTGGTGTGGGTTGCGGTTGTTACAATCATGACATCCCTACGGGATTGAAGAAAATATCGAAGCGAATGAATGTGATGTAGGGGCCGCCCTTGTGGCCGCCCACGGATAATGAAGATTTTTATGTTTCCCGTGGGCGGCCACAAGGGCGGCCCCTACATCACCTACGGGCAATTTGAAATGTTTATAATTATTTGAATATGATAGATAGTAGTACGGTAAATAGCGACATGCCACTGATGATTGTTGGAGCTAATTGTATTGCACGATCTGTTGTGGTTTTCTTTCCTTTCCCCGGCTCGACATAAACCACATCATTTGGTTGTAGATAATAATAAGGGGAATTAAACAGATCGCGTTTGGACAGGTCTACTCTGGCAAATTCACGTTTTCCATCAGCCTCGCGGATGACAAGGACATTATCGCGCCTGGCAAATATGGTGAGGTCGCCGGCAAGGCTTAATACTTCAGGCAGGGTGATGCGTTCGTTAGGTATGATGTAAACAGAAGGCCTGGCCACTTCGCCCAAAACGGAAACGCTGTAATTCAGCATGCGAACATTTACAGTAGGGTTTACCAAAAAGTTTTCGAGTTTTAGAACAATCGAGTCAGCTGCTTGTTTAGTATTTAAACCGGACACTTTTACTTTCCCAATCATGGGTAGTGTGATGGCACCATCATCATCGACCAGGTATCCGATTGCAGCTGAAAGATTGTTGGTTTGAGTGCTCTGAATGCCTATGGGCTGCATGATCATGTAAGGATTGAACATTGCATTGGCGTCGGGGCTAATGCTGCTTACACCAACGCTTATGATGTTTCCGGGTTTTAGAAGAAGGGTGTGTTTTTGGATGATAACGGTTTTAAGGGTATCAACGGCTCCTTCTTTCGGTTGAAAATAGGTTATTTGTTTTTGGTTTATACATGAAGAGGCAAAAAGCAAAAGTGTTAGAGCTAGATATGGAAAACAGATTTTGAAGATTTGATTTGACATGTTTTGTGTTATTATGGTTGATCCCCTACGGGGAAAAGATATATTATGTGAATGTTTCTATTGATATTTATCCCCTACGGGGAAAAAAGGTTAAGGTGTTCGTGTTTCTATTGATATTTATCCCCTACGGGGAAAAGAAAGAACGAAATTCAAACGGTTTCTGAAATTGTCCGTAGGACATATATATCAATAGAAAACGATCATCCTAAAGGTTTCCCCGTAGGGGATTAACCGTTAATGTTAATACCCTACGGGCAATGAGGTGATATAGCTTCGCCCTTTCAGTCACAGTGGACTTAAGGACAATCGGCATTTTATAACTTTGTCAACCCGGCACCAAAAGTGTTGATGGGTTTCAATTGATTTTTAAATTAATTTCTCAACAAATGTCTTCTTATTATTTTTAGACATTGTTCCAGAAAAAAGCCCTTTGGGGAAATTTGGTAATATGTTCTTAAATCCGGCAGTCTTTACCGAAAATCCGGTAAATAATATTGTTTAAAAAGCATCAAACTTATCTTTCAAATTACTAAGGTGCGCCCGCGAAACAGTCAATTCAATTTTGTCAAAAGGTGGTACTAAAATACATTGATGCGTTTTATACTCTACCATGTTCAAGAACGAAAGATTGACAATACACGATTGACTTAATTGAATAAAACGCCCTTTAGAATAATGATTTAAAATTCTTTGTGCGGAAATCTCCCCTGTTAGCCGGATGATGGTTTCATCTGTCAACATGACTTCCCACGATGATTTTCCCAGTTCATTTGCTTTTGCCGATCTAAACATGAGAATTCTATTGATATCTATAAACTGAATCCCACTACAGGTTGGCAAGACGATGATTTCCGGCATACCCGCAAACCCATGGAACATAGGAATTGACACAGCTTTTAAATTTGTACTTCGTTGTTTCTTAAAGCGTTCCATGATTTCTTTTAACTCTTCAAACCTGACAGGCTTTACGATGTAATCAAAAGCCGATTCACGTATTGCCTGGATGCCATAACTGTCGGAAGCTGTACAAAAAATAACACTAAACTTATATCCCGCAGTTCTTGCCTCTTTCAGCAATTCGAAACCGGTTTTGCGTGGCATTTCAACATCCAGAAAAACGAGATCCAAATCTTCATTTGCCAGAAGTTTTCTTGCTTGCTTGTAATTACTCGCGCTCCCACATATTTCAATCTCCGGGATTAATGATAAATGATCTTTTAGCGTTTCTATATACGCCTGCTGATCATCGATTATCGCGGTTTTTATTGTTCTGGACTCTTTCATTTTCTATCGTTGTAAACTGGTAAAAAACGTTAATACTTACATATTCATGATCGTAAAGCAATTTATAATCAGGATTTAAACAACTTATAATCAGGATTTAAAAATTTGTTTTGAATTAGCAAGCTTCTATTTTTTTATATAAATTGCCTGTGTTTTTAAAACAGAACAAAAGTCATTTTCTTCGGCTAACAAACAAAACAGGGAAAATTCGTTTAATGGATATTTGGTTAAATACCAAAATATCCGGTCTATTTTAAAGAATATCCGGTAAATAATAATGTAAATAAAAGTGGGAATAAATGGTGTCAGGAACCATTTCCTCGCTTCTTTAATTCTTTGATTTCGCTTTGCATTCGCTTTGTTGTCGCTTTAAATAACCAGGGCAGTTCCGTGTTTGTCCCATATCCCCACCGTATTTGGTTCACCTCTGCTTCGTATCCTTAGATACCAAGCAACTACGGAACAAACATGGAAACTATACGGAACAAACACCTGACTGCGGAGCATATTCAAAGCATTATCAAAGCAAATAGAAAGCGTTTTCGATCGGTTAACCATCAATTAACCTGATATCATGAGTATTCAATTACCATAAAAAAGGGATATAACTCCCATCCACTTGATGGCATTTTCACAGGATCTTCGGTACTTGTCCATACATTCTCCGTACTCTATAGTTGAAACTACTACGGTCCTCCTTCCAAGATCCTACGAAGATCCTACGGGAGCGGTGGGAATTATATCCCAATTGCCCTACTGTTTTCCCCTTAATTTCTATTGACATTGAACAATAATACTTTCAGGATTATTCAGACATTGTTTAAAATGGCAATATCATAAAAAATGTAGGGAGGCCCCTTGTGGGTCTCCTAAACGGTAATGTAGATTTTTATTGTTCCTGCCCTGGAGACCCACGAGGGGCCTCCCTACATCTCATTCGTTCGCTTTGATATTTTTTTAGGCCTTCTTCTAAATAAAATAATGGTGCCACCATTTTACACATAAACATCCTACACTCCTACAAAAAGATTTTCAGTACGACTTCTTTAATATTCAACGTTGGTAAAAAATCAATTTGACTTTCTTTTAAAAATCAAGTATTTTTGTAAGCAATCAAAGAAAAAACTACACTAAGTAATGGAAATAATTTATTGTCGTATTCCCATTGCTGTGAAACTGTTTAAATTTCCCCGTAGGGGATAAATATCAATAGAAACATTCACATAATAAATCTTTCCCTCGTAGGGGTTTAACATTAAAGGTTGATGCCCTACGGGCAAAAAGAGGGGAGATGCTTATTTCTATTGATATATATGCCCTACGGGCAAAAGAAATAATATTTTAAACAGCTTCTAAATCTTTTTAATGAATAAAGAGATAAGC
>Ga0209125_1000887_pt1 | contig 32991 bp, 31 predicted proteins | sample BarGraIncub1131A_FD_184503 | JGI IMG/M metagenome (GOLD analysis project Ga0209125, IMG submission 184503) | Arctic peat soil microbial communities from Barrow, Alaska - Barrow Graham LP Incubations 11-31A (SPAdes) (version 2) | ecosystem: Environmental > Terrestrial > Soil > Wetlands > Peat... | reverse complement strand
TTTTTGAATTCTTCATCATATTTTCTGCGATTTGTTGGCATTTTGATAAGCTCCTTTGTCTTTGCTTGTATCTTATCAAACTGTCCGAAATTTTAACACTGACCCGTGATGAAGAATTAGATGATATTGGCGGCGGTACCGGAGCAGGCGCTGATTGCGGTGTGCCTGAGGAGCAGTTTCCCAACCTGGGGAAATGCTACAGTAAGGGTAACTCTATATCGGGTACTGTATATAAAAAAGTATGCCCGTATTGCAGCATATGGTCATCCCTCCCTGAGGACACAAATCTTGCAGTAACGTATATAATTGAATGTACTTTGCTTGGATATGGTAAAAGGATAAAAGAGTAACATTTAAAAATTAAAATTAATAGAAGGAGGCAATTATTATGTCAAAAGAACAGATAAAAAATAAAATCAAGGAGGAAATTATTATGTCCAAGGAAAATGTAAAAAAGTTCTATGAGGTGCTGTCTACTGACAAGGTTTTGGGTGAGAAAGTCATCGCGATGAACAAAAAGCTCGAAGGTTTGCAACCAGGTAACGAAAAAATCAAGGAAATTTTTGAACAAGAGCTGACGCCTATGCTAAAAGAAGCAGGGTTTGAATTTTCTTATGAAGACCTTTTAGAATATACAAACCAGCAGACATCGGCTGTAAGCGGCAAACTGTTGGATGAAGAACTTGATAGTGTGACCGGCGGGGGATTGACTGTAACAGTAAGTTCTTATGGCTGTAATAAATGGTCAGAAAGTTCCACAATCTGGTGGGCTGTCAAAGGTCAATGTGGGTCGTGTAGACATTGGATGGGAGATGTCTTCTTGGGTACTTGTAACCGTATCTAATTACTAAGAGGCGGGTAGTATTAATTAAGTTTACCCCACCTGAAGTGGAGAACCGGGGGAACGCTCTACTTATCAAAGGAATGTCACTTAACGCATTAAATCCGACCGTTCTATGTTCGGTCGGATTTGAGCTTCGTTGTTTTATTAAATATTTTCGGTAAAAATTGTCATGTGATGATGGCTTATTTGTTCTGGCCTTTTATCTTTACGGTTGCAGCGGAATGCGCGCGCTCATGGGTGGGGTCATTGACCACCATGACTCGTGCAACCCACCCGCTACCATGTCTAGCTCCTCGTCTGTAAGCTCACCCTCCACTTGCCCGATTTCGTCCTTCGTAAAAGCGAACCCTTCGCCACACGCCAACGCCATGCGAGCCTCCTGATTTGTTTCTGCCATAATTTTTTTAGCAAATTCCTCGTCATTTTTCATTTTTTCAATAAATGCCTTTGCTGATTCAATACTCATATGTATACCTCCTATAATTTTGACTTAGGGATGCTCAATAATTAACTTCACATTTTACTGAAAGACTTTCAGGTATTACTTGCTCCCCAGTGAAAAAACATGTGAAGTTATATTTCTGTCATCCCTTAATATAAGTAATTATATCATACACCGTTTGAGGCTCGATCAACACGAATTAGGACATAGTGTTACAACAATGGTTGACCACAACATATTTCTGCTTGGTTATCTATTGGTGTCGTAACTTAACACATCTGACAGGTTGGCTGCTTTTGTTCTACAATAAACTGATTGGTTTTAGTATATATTTTTCATATATTTCAACAATTTTGAAACATGAAGAAAGTAGAGGACAAAGTATATGGCTGAATACCGTGATTTCTTATTTCGTTCCTATTTTAGAACATGTTGTGATTCTCTTCCTATGCTTTGTTGGATCCCGCACTTTGACATCTCACCATCTAATTATTAAATCATTTGATTCACTTGTGCTGTACTCTATAGCTTTAGCAATATTTTTGATAATCGTAATTGGCAAATCTTCACTATTCCCATCAAACGGATTATAACGCTCGCCGCCATATTTCACATGAACACTACAGCCATCATTATTCTCCGCAAAGCTAATATCCAAATCTATCCGGGCACCTAATGGCAACAGCAAATTCATTATAAGCTCCTCTGTTACAAGCTGGAGTTTATTTGCATTTGACTTTTGAATACCATGCTTAAAGCAAAAGTTAGCAAGACTATTCATCATATCAATAAAGTCGAAGTCTGCACTTTTTATTTCATATTGAAACGTCTTGATGCGATAAATAAAGGTACGGGTCTTATCCTTCTTAGGCGAACTAAAAATCTCCTCGGGCGTGCCCTCCTCATAGATAATGCCATCGCTCATAAAGAACACACGGCTTGATACATCACGTGCAAAATCCATCTCGTGGGTAACGATTATCATCGTCATACCATCAGCTGCAAGCCGCCGAATAACCGCCATAACTTCGCCAACCATGGTTGGGTCAAGGGCAGAGGTTGGCTCGTCAAAGAGCATTATATCAGGCTTCATTGAAAGGCAGCGAGCAATAGCCACCCTTTGCTTTTGTCCGCCTGACAATTGGTCGGGATAAGCGTTTGCCTTTTCAGATAGTCCAACCGTTTTTAGCAGCTCCATTGCTGTTTTTTCTGCCTGTGCCTTAGGGATTTTCAGCAGCTTCATTTGCCCAACGGTAAGGTTTTCCAGGATACTCATATTGCTGAATAGATGAAAGCCTTGGAAAACCATACCCATTTTCTTTCGTATTTCATTTATATTTGTTGTCTTGTCCGTAATACTTACGTTCTCAAAGCTGATTTCTCCGCTCGTTGGTGATTCTAATCGATTAATACAACGCAATAATGTACTCTTGCCACAACCGGACGGACCAATGATTGAGATAATCTCACCCTTTTCAATATAGGTGCTGACGCCTTTAAGTACACTCACATCACCATAATTTTTAATTAAATTTGTGACACGAATCATCCTTTTATCCTCCTTTGACGTTTGTCCGTTCGTTTATAAAGCATGTCAAACAGTTTGATGAACACACCAACTGTAATGAGATATACAACAGCCACAGCGATAAGCGGAAAGAATGCGTCGTAGGTTCTGCTTCTGATAATATCGCCCACCTTAGTCAAATCCACAATGGCGATATAGCCTACGATTGCCGTTTGCTTCATCATGCTGATAAACTCGGATTTATATACAGGCAAGGCAACTCTAATCGCTTGCGGCAGAGTTACAATAAAAAATGTACCTGTTGAGCTAAAACCCATACTTCTTGCTGCTTCAATTTGCCCCTTATCAACCGTCAGTAAAGCACTGCGGATAATTTCGCCGATAAATGCACCGCCATTTAACCCAAAGGCAATAATTGCAACGATTATCGGATTAATATCCACCTTAGCAAATACGATGTAAAAAATTATCATAAGCAAAACTACCATCGGTGTCCCACGTAAAATACCTACATAAATTTTTGAAATCCAATTAAGCAGTTTGTTTTTACTCATAGACAAAAAGCAGATCAAAAAACCTAAAACTGTTCCTAGAATTAGTGAAAAAACGGAGATGATAATCGTAACCCACAACCCTTGGAGCACCATTTGATAGCGGTTTTCAACAATCAGGTTTTGATAAAAAGAGTTTTTGACACCCTCAATAAATCCAATTTTTGCATCGGCTGTATCTCCAAGCACGATAATAGACGTTCCGCCTATGTAATATGGCTTGGTGAAATCTATGCTTTTTGCTCTCTCCTCTGTTATTGTAATGAGCGAGGAACCAAAATCTGTTTTCCCCGACTGGACTGACGAGATAATAGCGCCAAAGTCCATATCGATAACTTCAAACTCCATCCCCATAAACTGAGCAAACCGCCGTCCATATTCAATATCAAAGCCGACTATTTTGCCATCACTGCCATAAAAGGCAAATGGTTCTGTAATAGCAGAGGTTGCCATTTTAAGAGTTCCATTTTTTGCTGTCAGAGGAATGTCCGGCATATCGGCTGTATCCTTGTTATCAATCCATCTTGCAATCATCTCATCATACATTCCGTCTGATTTGATTGTATCGAAAAACTCGTTTAACTTTGCTGTTAGCTGTGGATTGTCTTTGCTGACAACTAATCCATATTCGTCTATCGTCAGCGAAGGTGTGATAATGGTTAGCTCTGGATTTTTAGCTACAGACTTGCGTAAAATCGGCTCATCGTTAATACTTGCATCGACCTTTTTATTTTTTACAGCCTCAATGGCATCCTGCATGGTATTGAAATATAGTAATTCGTTGTTTCCCAAATTATCATTTACGATTTTATCGAGCATCGTCCCTGTGATAACAGCAAATTTTTTACCAATAAAATCGCTGTTTTGGAGCGTTGAGCCGCTTGTTACCCCTGTTGGTACCGCTGTTTTTATGTCGGCTCCATCTAACTGTGACAGCCTGGAAATAAGCTCACTCGATAAGATTATATTTGTATCTTGCCGCTTTAGTAAAATTTGTCCAGTGCTATAATAGCCCTGTGTGAAATCAACTGCCTTTTCGCGCTCCGGCGTTGGTGTAATTAACGATATGATGGCATCAATCTTACCCGATTGCAAGGCGGCGACAAGTGCTGAAAAATTCATATCGATAAACTCTATCCTGCGCCCCAGCTTTTCACCGATACGCATAGCAAGCTCCGGTGCGTACCCTACGATTTTACCATTATCTATGTAATTAAACGGCTCATAGGTAGCTGCTACACCAACCTTTAATACCTCACCGGCAGCCTCTGGAATATCTGCTGGCTCGACAGGTGACATGTCAATTTTAATCCATCTCTTTTCCATATCAGCGATTGTACCGTCTGTTTTTAACTGCGTAATAATGTCATCAATCTCTGACAGAAGCTGCGGATTTTCCTTTGCAACGGCAATGCAGACAGGCGATGTTGTTAAACGATAGTCGGTCAAAGCCTGTAAATCAGGGTTTTCTTTTGCAATATTTACGGCAGTAATATCAACGGTTAAAATTGCATCCAACTTATTTGCTTTCAGGGCCGATACTGCTTCCATAACATTGGAAAAGCCTAGAACTGTTGATTCCGGCAGCTCCTTTCGCACATAATCTTCTCCGATTGTTCCTGTCACAATACCGATCTTTGCTGTTTCTAAGCTGATAACTGTATTACTATTCGTGCTGCTGCAGCCTGCTAAAACACTTGCAAATAGTAGTAAAACAAGTGTTAATCTTATTCGCTTTTTCATACCAACATCTTCCTTATTGTCAGGATGTTTTTGTTGTCCGTGTGATTATATTCAACGCTATCCATTATTTTTTTAACCATAAATATGCCAAGTCCCCCCACATCTCTTTCCTCGGCATTTTTCGTTATGTCGGGGTCAATTTTAAGGAGTGGATTATATGCCTTTCCTTTGTCCTCGAACTCAATCAGCACCTCATCCGATACTGTTATCCTAATCACAGCACCGCCGATTTCGGGATTGTATGCATAATGGGCAATGTTTACGAAGATTTCCTCCACTGCAATATTGATTTGGTTAATCACCTTCCTGTTACAATCACTCGCTTCAAGCACTTCGTTCACAAAATCCAACACGTCATCTAATTTATCGATGCTGGCATCAATTATCAGCTCCTTCATACTTACCTCCATTCCGCCGCCAATGGCGGCACACACATAATATGTGAATTATTTTTATAATTCACATTCACCTAATTTATCTTTAGTGCAAGCATTGTAATATCGTCAAACTGCGGGGCTTCTTTTACAAATAAATCAATTTCTTTTTTCACGCTGCTAAGTAGCTCTGCAAGATTATCAGCTTTATGATTATTTAGTACATCTAAAAGCCTTGGGTCAGTAAACAGCTCATTCTCAGCATTTGTTGCTTCTGTAACACCATCCGTGTACATATATAAAGTATCACCCTGCTCCAAAACGATCTCGTCCTGCCGATACCTCATACCCTCCATGCCAGCAAGTACAAAACCAGGCTTTGTAACCAGCCACTCATAATTGCCCTCAGACTTTTTAATCACAGGAGGATTATGCCCGGCGTTTACATAAGTGAACTTTCCTGTGCCAATTTCCAGTATACCCATAAAGGCTGTCACAAACATACCAGCCTCATTACCCTCGCAAAGCTGATTGTTCACGGTTTCAAAAATCTCCTTTGGTGCTTTGCCATACTGTGCATTGTTTTTGATGAGTGTTTTTGCAATCACCATAAATAACGCCGCCGGCACTCCCTTACCCGAAACATCTGCAATTACAACTGCTAAATGTGTCTCATCAATGAGGAAGAAGTCATAGAAATCACCGCCAACTTCCTTTGCCGGAAGCATGGAAGCGTAAATGTCAAATTCCACCCGGTCAGGGAAAGCCGGAAATATGCAGGGCAGCATGGAGGCTTGAATCTTTTTAGCAACATCAAGCTCGGCGCCGATACGCTCTTTTTCGGCGGTGACACTTTGGAGGTTTTTTATATATTCCTTGAGTTTTCTTGTCATTGCATTTGCAGAATTACCCAAATCTTCAATTTCATCCCCGCTGTCTATAGTGACTATCAGATCAAGATTTCCATCTGCAATTTCACCCATACTCTTGTTTAGTTTTAAGATAGGTTTTGTTAAATTATCAGAAAACTTAAAAGAGAGAAAAATAATGAGAATAGCGATCAGAATAATAAAAACAGCAAATATTACGATTAATACTATTATCTTAATATCAAAATCACTGATCGCTTGCTGTCTTATCTCATCTATGTTGGCCTTTAATGAATTAATTGGATCAACAATAACCTTGTCATTTATACCGATTACAGTTACCATAACCCAGCTTGTTTGAGTAAGCGGTTGATACGCAATAAATACTTGCTCGCCATCTAAAGTAATCTCATCAACATCAGATGCACCTGATGCTACTTTGTTTAAAACGGCAGAAAGTTCTTTATTGGGTATGTCCTGCAAATTATCTTCATAAAGCGCTATCTCACTGTTGGTGTTTTTATTGGCACTTGTTATTAAATTCATATGGGTATTGTCTTCCACATTTACTAAAAATGCGTAACCACTTTCCCCAATTGTTGTGCTTTGTACAAGTTCACGAATATTGTCAATCAGTCCTCCGCTTCCTGCAACACCTATGAATTTGTCACCAACATAAACGGGCATAGCACAAATTAGGGCTATGCCACGCCCTGAACCATCTTGCACAGGTTTCGTCCAGTATACCTCACCCTTTTTTAGCTTTTTCGCTTCTTGGTACCATGTTTTTTCGCGTGCATCATATTCAACCATTGAATTGGTAAGTGTGTCTGCAAGAACATCAATTCCGGAAGAATCAAAGCAAAAATAGGTAGCACCAATGCCTGAATAGGTACCATCACCATTATCAAAATTGCGAATCCCGCCGAGTGCACCTTCAAGATAGTGTGCTAGATAAAGCTCCGTAATTTGATCCTTTGTAAGTAGGCTTCTGTCAAGCCGTGCTTTTGTCACAACACCATCTTTCTCAACAATAGAATCAGGATTCATTACCGCCCTGGGTGTTCTCATGTGAATAGAGAAGTTATTTAACAATTCACTTGGATAGTTGCACGAATAATCAAACGCATCCAGCGTTAATGCAGTATAATCAATATCACTTGGCAGATATAGTGATTTATTCGAGAAAATATCCTCTGCGGCCATTGCTACAAGCCTTGTTTGATTTAATATGAGCTTTAGGCTGGCGTCGGCAATCGCTCCTTTATTTTCTGCCAAAGCAAACAGCTCGTTTTTCTTTTGCGTACGAAGTGCAGCAGTGCTGTCATTCGTCGCCTCATTGTATAAGGTTTCCAAACTATCAAAGGTATTTCCTTTTAAACCAAGAATAACAACACTTGATGCGACGCTTATGATAAGCGTCGCTGAAAGAGCCGTAGTCAAGATAATCCTTAAGACCCTGGTTTTAATTTTTCTCATATTGCGTCCCCCGTTTTTCTATGCTTTTGTATGTATTCCATCATATATTTACCGTTCTCGTGGATCTTAATTTCATCAGTATTAAGTATTTCTTCTGTCACTTTGGAGAGCATCATAAACTCTCCATTCGTATTTAGTGGCTTTATTCCACTGAAGAAAAAACCATATCCGAATAAAATGTTGTATGCATAGATACTGCCCTGAGTTTTCATATTCAAATAGCAGATATAAGTTTGTCCCTTTATATGGCTAAAGTGTAAGAGTTGCTCCTTAACGATTCGTTCAAAATCATTACCAACATCAAAAACTAAAAGCTGCAAATGGTTATGTACATCATCCGTATGCAGTGCTATATTACTGCGTTGGGTTGTTGTCGCCTGCAAAGCTGTCTTTATATCACAATTTACACCCAACTTTTTATAAATATCCTCCACAAACAGTCTATGTACTGTTGGACAATAAATCTCACCTACGTCATAATAAGACACACTTTTGCACATAACCACTTGGCTAAGCTTGAACTCGTGTGTAAATGGATATCGGGGAATCATTATTTTGTTATGATAAAGCATAAAGCGAATACCGGTGTAAACAAAGCTCTCACGCACAAGGCTGTTTTGACTCGTGGTGTTGTGTGACATAACATCGGCATAAATAGAACAAAGTCCTGTAAGCTTATCCATCTGCTCAAAAAGATAGTCCTGCTGTTTGTTTCCAATCCCCATATTTTGAAAGCTTTTCTTTACCACTCTAAGCATAAGTATGCCGGATTTTTTAAAATCAATGTCAAAATTTATTCCAGAAGTGCTAACAATTTCACCGTCAGACGTTACTCCGCAGATAACAAGCATTTTACCTTGCTTACACTGTTTGTCTAAAAATTCCCCATCCAAATATTTTTTATATGGGTACCCATCTCCATAAAAATCTGAAATACAACTGACTAACTGTTTTGTATCTTTAATATCAAAGCTACGAAAATGGATTTCGTAATTTTTTCTAGTTTTGCTGTTATAAAAATTCATAAGAAACCTCCTCCTCTTCTTATTAAAGCCCAATAATCAAATTATTAATACCAAAGGTTTCTCTATAATCCACTATTTTTGCAGTATTAATAATATATTTAATTCCAATGATATCTACACTTTTTTCCATATCATCAGAAATATTAGTCCGGTAATAATCAATAGGATTGAATTTTTCACCAATATATCTCATTCTCAGAATGATAGATCCCTCTACAATCAAAATACGTACAGCAATAGAATGATACAATTTATCGGTGGAATGTGTCATAATAAGTCCCAGGAGTTCTTCAATCGACATACTAATGAGCATTGTTTGCTTTCCTGACAGTTCATTCTCATCACAAAACTCTGTTACCCTGTCAGCACCTTTGGCTATTGCTTCCGTATTAGTATCCAGAGAAAAAGAGAGGTAATTTTTGCCCTCCCCGTACGCTTTATTCATAAGCAAGGGGAAGGACAACTTGCTATCCGCTTTACAGTAAAAGCGAACGCTGAGTAAGGAAAGTACAAGCGTACACACCTCTGCCAGTAAAAAGCTAAGCCAAACACCAATTGACCCACTAGTGAAGGAGAGCAGATAGGCAATTGGCAATATAAACAGAACACCTCTACTAACTGTAATAATATTCGCAATTACGATTTTTCCTGCTCCCGTAAAATAAAAGCTCAGGATTACATTGATAACCGCTACTATAAGGCTAAGTGCAAAAAAGAGCATAGCCAACTTACCATTTTGACCCAAACTGGTAAGTCCAAACAACGCAAAGGTTTGTTTCCAGAATAGTACAAGAAAAAGACAAAGAGACAAAAATATAGTAAACCCTGTCGTAAGCGCAAGTTTTATGACCTGCCGAATACTAGTATTGTCCTTCTCCTCATTAAAAACCCCGATGATCGGTACAATTGCTTGCCCGAGCCCTGATAATATAGCTACCGCGAAGGTATTCAATGTCCAGAGGACCGAGATAACCGCCAAGGAACTACTTGCATGTAAACGTATGACTAACCCATTGAGAACTAATATTTTAATAAGCGAAAATAAATTGTTCAAAGCCATTGGGCTGCCTGCAATCAAGATTGAGGGTAACTTATTCCTCATCCTTGCTATACTCGGCCAATGAAAACGTATATGACTGTTCTTTTTTCGTAAAAATATAAATCCAGTAACACACGCTCCCAATGCACCTGTCACAGTACCTAAAGCAATCGCTTCAATGCCTATTTTCAGGTAGTTAATCAGTACGTAATTGGCAATCATATTGGAGGCTGCCATTGCCAAAAACATATAAAACCCAACTTTAGGATTACCATCAATGCGCGTAAAGTTCATCGGAATATAAATCAGCATAGTGAGCAAGCCAAACGGGACATAATTTCTGTAATACTCTATTACCCCTTGCCCTGCATTGCCTCCGAGCATACTTACTATGTTTCGTTCAAACGCAATCCCTGCAATGGAAACAAAAGCTCCCGTTACAATTACCAAAAGTAAAGCCGTACTATAAAACCTGTTAACCTCAGCAAAATTATCGTCACCCATATACTTTGATGCAGCATTTGCAGATCCCGCTCCGATTAATGCCCCTAATGTTGCAAAGAGGAAAAATACGGGAGAGCATATCCCCAAAACTGTTAGTCCATTTTCTCCAAAATAAGCTCCTGCCATTATGCTGTTAATGAATGTGCTTATCGTTGACCCTAGCAGCGCCATAACAGTCGGGAAGGCATATTTGCGAAACAAGGTCTTTATGAAATAACCATTATCCTCCATAGCAAGCTCTACCCGCATGAACAGGTCCCCCTGGAACAGACAAAATTGTCGGGAGCGTAAACCGATAAATGGTTTTTCCAAGAAAAATGTCGTTTGCTTTTATTGGCACTTTGTCCTCCGCTCTTTGCATCAAATTACGTGCTTACATGTAATTTAGCAAAAGCTTCTTCAGCATAACGATCGCACGATGCTGAAGAAATTTGGCATTGCTGTAGCTTATTTTCATAATCTCTGCAGCCTCTGCCGGGGTATATCCATGATAATAACGCAAAATAATAATATCTCTTTCCCTCTCAGGCAGACGCTCAAGTGCCTTTGCCAGGGCTTCCAGCTCTTCTTCCTTCAGCAATATTTCTATGAAAGGTTCGGCACCATCGGAAAGTTCTGTTATATCCTCAATATCGACCACAAGTCTCTGTTTTGCCTTTGCACGAAAAAAGTTGCATACCTCATTGTGGGCTATCGTGTAAATCCAGGTCGAAAGACTTGCTTTGGTGCTGTCATAGCAATCCAGCTTTTGATAAATTTTTATAAAAACACAGGAAAGCAAATCCTCCGCATCGTGAGAATTTGCAACCTTAGCTATTATGTAACCATATACTCTGTCCTTATAATCAAGATATATCCTGTCCTTATAATCAAAATATACTTGCTCATTATGGATAACATCATTCATCTTTGTTATCCTCCGCAGAGCGAATATCTTGTAGATAAATATCGCCAGCCGCAAAAATCTCTAGCTCATCATCGGAAAGTGCGTATTCCTGTGGACCAATACGATACCTTGCCTCGGTATCTTTTATTATATTTTCGAGACTCTTATTTTTTGCGATACGTTGAAGATCAAATAACTGCTTTAATTTAGTTTCCGCTTCAGGCATATTGCAGCTCCTTCCTCTATTTCACAATATCATCAATACAGCGATAGCTTTCACCCGTAATTTTGCCTATTTCCTCGAAAAGTTCTATCGTTTTTTGCATATAACCCTTCTTAAAATAAAGGCATTTTGCCGGATCATATCCCATCAGGTTCTCGGTTAGTGCATAAGCACAAGCACGACAGCCACCCATGCACAGCTTCCAAGAATCGCAAGACTGGCAGCGCGGGTTATTCTCACGAATCCTGCCCACCGTATAGGTAACATTGTCCAAATATTCGCTGCACGTGAGCAGCTCCTGCAGTGGCGTAGCATGAATATTACCCATGCAGATACCGTTCTGTGCAAGCTTTCCACTCACTTGATTACAGGGTACAATATCACCGTTTGCAATAATAGAAACCATTCCACGCGTGCCGCCACATGCAGGTAAGGTGTCGCGATATCTATGCTCACCACCCTCCACAGGGCGTAAATGATACGTCTTTCTTCCAGGCCAAAACTGTAAAAACTGCCATATATCAACACTCATCTGTGGCTTCGTGGATAGATAATCCCGTGTTATACCAAGGGAAATGTTGTAATAATCCTCTAAGTCCAGGCACAAATCGCGGCCATTCTCTGCCCATCTCGGTGCCTCCGTTGTACGGATCAGCCTAAGCTCCTCTATTCCCATTTGATCAAACATTATGAGGGTCTGCAGTGCCGTATCCAAGTTACCCTTATGAATATTCATCTGAATGCGCACTCGAAAGCCTTTGTCGTGCAGAAGTTTTACAGCATCCAGGGTTATAGCCTCGATACCGCTTGCGCCCCGCATCCAGTCGTGGTGAGTCAGCCCGTCAAAGCTCACCTTAAAAAGCGGATAGCAGTTAAGCGAGATAAATTCATCCAGAATTTCGGCTGTGATAAAGCTGCCATTTGTAATGACCTCGTTGATTGTTATTTGGCGTTTACTACATTCACGCACGATATCCATAAAATTCGGATGAAGCATGGGCTCGCCACCGGTTAAGGATATCGTCTGAATACCGCACTTTTCGACCTCATCCAACAGATTTATGCACTGTTCCCATGTGAATTCTGTCATAAGCGGTGCATTATCCGCAGCCATAAAGCAATGGCGGCAATTATAATTACATCTACCTGTGATCGTCCAGTTCAGGGCAGCAAAGTAGCGGTTGCTGCAATCTCTCGCTTTTTGCCAGTCAGTAGGTCTGTCACCGCACTCGCAAGGGATACAAAGCCCCTTGCGCTGTAAAGCTTCCAAAAGAGGTGACGGCTCCATTTCGGTAATACCGTCACATCTGCATAAAAGCTCCCATTCTTCTTGTTTCAGCCCTATTGCGTTGCGGTTTCCGTAGATATAATACGCATAAGGCACTATCTTCCAGCTTCGCAGAGCGATGTTTTCGTTTATTTTATAGTACATTTTTATTTACCTAATAAATGACTTACTGTTTATTACTTGAGTGAGAACAGTAATATGTTAGACCAAGACTAGTGACATATACAATTTACGCAACCAGCACCTTCACCACAACCTTTGCAAGCATTATTAAGCCGCATCGGTCCATTACCACTTCTTGCGTAAAACGAAGCTACTTATAAAGTATAATCAAGTTTTCTTGGGATAGAGTTCTCCCTGTACTCGTACTTGAGCGCGCCACCGCCGCCTGCCACATTATCAAGCTCGTCATCAGCCAGCTCCCCTGACTTTAGGTTAAGCTGCGTATAATATTCCTGTGCCTGTTCCGCTGTCATTTCGACTCCACTTTCCTTTGCGAGAGTTAGTAGCTCCTCGACACTTTTTGCCTGTTTCGCTTTAGCAATGGCTTCTTCGTTAAAATGAGTCATACTGTTTCCTCCTATTTTTATTGGTTTTGTATTAGGATTAGAGCAAAGCAATGAATTTTTACAATGATCTTCTTTACTGTTTATTACTTGGGTGGGAACAGAGCAGCATCCCATTATAAAAGAGATAGTAACAATTAGCGCAATTATTGTGACTGCCACAATTTTTACAACCCACATAGGGTTGACCTGACGAATAACCCGGGCTGAGTTCGGTGCCCCCGCAGCCCTTACACACCCATAAACCACATGAATAGTCTAAAGTTACAACAAGTTGACCATTTGCGGAATAGCATCCGCCGCCTGCCACATTGTCAAGCTCGTCATCTGCCAGCTCCCCTGACTTTGGGTTGAGCTGCGTATAATATTCCTGTGCCTGTTCCGCTGTCATTTCGACTCCGCTTTCCTTTGCGAGAGTTAGTAGTTCCTCGACACTTTTTGCCTGTTTCGCTTTAGCAATGGCTTCTTCGTTAAAATTACTCATACTATTTCCTCCTGTTTTTTGTTGGTTTTGTATTAGGATTAGAGCAGAGCCGTGAATTTTTACTATTATCTTCTTTACCGTTTATTACTTGCGCGCGAGCAGTAATATGTCGGACAAAGACTAGTGATATATACACAATTTACGCAACCAGCACCTTCACCACAACCTTTGCAAGCATTATTAAGCCGCATCGGTCCATTACCACTTCTTGCGTAAAACGAAGCTACTTATAAATAAATTTTAAATATATTTTTGAGAGTTCTCCCTGTCCTCGTAAAAGGACGCGAATCCGCCGCCGCCTGCCACATTGTTAAGCTCGTCATCAGCCAGCTCCCCTGACTTTGGGTTAAGCTGCGTATAATATTCCTGTGCCTGTTCCGCTGTCATTTCGACTCCACTTTCCTTTGCGAGAGTTAGTAGCTCCTCGACACTTTTCGCCTGTTTCGCTTTAGCAATGGCTTCTTCGTCAAAATGAGTCATACTATTTCCTCCTGCTTTCTGTTGGTTCTGTATTAGGATTAGAGCAGAGCAATGAATTTTTACAATGATCTTCTTTACTGGTTATTACTTGGGTGGTGACAGATCATATTATAGCAATATAAACAATTTGAGCAAATTTTAGGGACATCTAACACTACAGTATTTAACTTCCAAAAATCACATGAATAGCATGGAGTTACAATAAGATTACCATTTCCGAGGTCATGGCACCCGCCGCCTGCCACATTGTCAAGCTCGTCATCTGCCAGCTCCCCTGACTTTGGGTGGAGCTGCGTATAATATTCCTGTGCCTGTTCCGCTGTCATTTCGACTCCACTTTCCTTTGCGAGAGTTAGCAGCTCCTCGACACTTTTTGCCTGTTTCGCTTTAGCAATGGCTTCTTCGTTAAAATGAGTCATACTATTTCCTCCATTTTTTGTTGGTTTTGTATATAGGATTAGAGCAGAGCCGTGAATTTTTACTATTATCTTCTTTACTGTTTATTACTAGGGTATGTGCTGTAATATGTCGGACCAAGACTAGTGATATATACACAATTTACGCAGCCAGTACCTTTACCACAACCTTTGCAAGCATTATTAGAACGCATCGGTCCATTACCACTCCCCGGTACTACTTCCCTCCCGCCGCAGTTCCTACATGTACAAAGGGTCACTGCTGGGTCTATCATCTTCAGGAGGATTAATTTTAAACCAGACGCCGCCTGCCACATTATCAAGCTCGTCATCTGCCAGCTCCCCTGACTTTGGGTTAAGCTTCGTATAATATTCCTGTGCTTGTTCCGCGGTCATTTCGAATCCACTATCCTTTGCGAGAATTAGTAGCTCCTCGACACTTTTTGCCTGTTTCGCTTTAGCAATAAATTCTTCGTTAAAATGTGTCATACTATCTCCTCCTGTTTTTTGATGGTTTTGTATATATCAACTCCGCTTACAAGATCCTCGGCCGCGCACCCGCTAATGATTAATTAATAGGGTTGAACACTGCGTGGTCCGAGCACGCACCGCCTGCCACATTGTCAAGCTCGTCATCTGCCAGTTCACCTGACTTTGGGTTAAGCTGTGCAAAAATATCCTGTGCCTGTTCCGTTGTCATTTCGAATCCACTTTCCTTTGAAAGAGTTAGTAACTCCTCGACACTTTTTGCCTGTTTCGCTTTAGCAATGGCTTCTTCGTTAAAATGAGTCATACTATTTTCCTCCCCATTATTTGCAGGATTGCATTCTGTTTCACTTCTCAATTATCCTTACACTTGTTTATACACCGCAGCTTGCCGGAAGTTAGATGCTATCAAATAAATATTTAGAAAAGTGCTGTCTTACTCACATACTGCGAATCATCTATGCGTTGCCGCTGTACCAGTTCTGCAAAATATCCGCCACCGACAATCAAGTCCTCATATTTGCCATCCTCGATTATTTTGCCTTTATCAAGCACGATAATTCGGTCACATTGCTTTATGGTTGAAAGTCTGTGTGCAATAACAATTCGTGTGCATTTTAGACCATCAAGTGACGCAGACACTTTTTTTTGCGTGATGTTATCAAGTGCACTGGTAGCTTCGTCAAACATTAAGATTTTCGGCTTTGGTGCGATTGCTCTGGCTATCATCAAGCGCTGTCTTTGTCCGCCCGAGACACCGCCGCTGCCTTCGGAAATAATTGTGTGCATACCCATGGGCATTGCCCGAATGTCGTCTGCAATCCCCGCCAGTTCTGCTGCCGCCCAAGCATCGTCCATCGTCAGCCAGGGTGCAGATATTGTAATATTTGAAAAAACATCCCCTGAAAACAGCTTGCCCGACTGCATAACGACACCGATGTTATGGCGCAGGGATTTTAAGTCAATCGTGGATAAATCCTTGCCGTCAAAATAAACAGCACCCTTTTGGGGCTCCTCAAAGCCGAGCATAAGCCGCATAAGCGTTGATTTCCCACAGCCTGTTGTTCCTACAATTGCAACATATTGACCTGAGCGGATTTTCAATGAAAGATTATCAAGCACGAGTGGCATATTATCGCTATAACGAAAGGAAACATTGCTCAGCTCAATTGAGCCTGAGATCTTTGTTACAACCTTTTTGCCTGTGGATATTTCGGGAACTGTTTTTATGATTGGCAGAGCCATTTCTAAAACCGGCTTTATGTTTGCGAGTGTGAGTGCAATCCCAGCCAGGGAGGAAAACGAACCGCTCACCATACCATAAGAAATATTAAATGCCATATAATCAGCAACACCGACCTTTGAAGTAATAGCAAAATAGTAAAGCACAATCATTCCCACCGAACTAATGACCATAGAAATTACATGGTTTAGCTTTATAAATATGGGTGGGTCATAGCTTAGCTTTGCCGATTTTGTATAAAGATTTGCCCAATTAGCAAAGGCACGTCGCTCGGCTCCGGAAAGCTTCAGCTTTTGCACGCCTGATATCAGTGAAAACACGAGTCCATTTTGCTTTGCACTAAGTGCCATCATTTGTTTTGAACGCTTCATTTGCACCACTGTGGAAAGAAAAGAAAAGCCTACCGTGGTTAACATAATGATTAGTGCCGGTACAACGAGTACTGGGGCAAAGGCAAAAATTTGCCCGATATAGATAAGAGAAAAGACAGAGGTTAGCCCTGTCGTCAGTATTGCATCTGCAAGCATACTGCATAGGCTTCCAATTGACTGTGCCCTGCTTGACAACTCGCCCGCACTATATTCCTTAAAAAATGCTGCAGGCAATGACAGCACACGCATCATTGTCGCCGCCTGTACCGCAATATTCATTTTGGTATTAATCCGTGTCATTACAAGCGTTTTAGTTATGTTAATCAGCGCAGAGGAAATGGATACACCGATCAAAAGCACGCTCGCCGGGATTAGCAATCCAAATTTACCGCTATTTATTACATTTCCGAAAATAATTTTATTTGTATATGGCGCCAAAAGCCCGATCAAGGTAACAGCAAGGGTTGCGAATGCCACCATACAGAAGTCACTTACCGACAAGGTTCCAATTATGTACAGGAGTAAATCCTTGATAGAGAGTTCTTTGAGTGGCAAGGGTTTATAAAAGCAAATTGCATCACTTGCAATATTTTTTGCTGCCTCGGCGGTTATTTTAATACGCTTTCCACTCTTACGGTCATAATAAGCATAACCTGAAAGGCCGCTTGGAATTATGGCGATAATCTTGCCCTCCGTGGTTTTCCCGAGCAGAGCACCAATCCCGTCTTTATACCAACTCCCCTCAAGCTGTACCGTACGACGCATAATACCAGACGGGCGTAAAAGGTATTCCAGCTGGTCGTTCATATCGGTCAGCCCGTGCGGCAATTCCTGTGATTTAACACGATAATACCTCAGTATTTCGTCTATGGCGTCTTTCGCTAATTCCCGAACATCAAAATCAAGGTCGGACAAAATACTGTTGCCCATAATAACGCTGGACATATTCGCAAAGCTATGTGCGAAATTGTCCTCATCGCTTTTGATACGCTGCTTTATTTGTTCATCATATAAGCCCATTTGAATACCTCTTATTCGTTACTGACAAGCTGCGTATACATACCATTTTTGGTATACAGCTCCTCATGTGTGCCACGCTCCACAACCTTGCCTTTGTCCATAACAATAATTTCGTCACAATCCCTTATGGTGGAGAGCCTGTGTGCCACAACGATACAGGTTATTCCTCTGGCCTTAATGGCATTAACAACTTCATATTCTGTTTTAGCATCAAGTGCACTGGTTGCTTCATCCATGATAATAATTGTGGGGTCGCCGGCGAGCACCCTTGCAATCTCCATTCTCTGGCGTTGTCCGCCTGAAAAATCCTTGCCGCCCTCCATAATTTTGTAGTGATAGCCACCGTCACGCTGCATAATATCCTCGTGCAGACGTGCATCTCTTGCCGCCATTATCATTTCAAAATCCTCTATGGAGCTATCCCACATTTTTATGTTGTTCGCAATAGTATCCTCAAATAAAATAATATCCTGGTCAACAACGGCTAAAGAGCCTGTGAAAATCTCGTGGTTTATTTCTTTTAAGGGCTTGCCGTCAAAGAGTATTTCACCGCTCCAGGGTGCGTACAGTCCTGAAATAAGCTTTGATAATGTAGATTTTCCGCAACCGCTTGAACCGACAAAGGCAACTCGGCTGCCTTGTTTTAAGGTCAAATTAAAATCCTCAATTAAGGGCTCGCCTAAACGGGCATAACCGAAGGTAACATTTTTCATTTCAACCTGACCACTTAGTTTGTCATAAGACTCCAGGACACTATTTTCTTTGTATTCCACATCGGGCGGATAATTCATAATATCCTCGATACGTTCCATACTCGTTCTCATTTCACTTATCGCTTGCCCTGTCGAAATAAGGGATTGTGCCGGTGAGCTAAACGATCCCATAAAGCCTTGAAAAGCCAAAATCATACCAATAGTAAATTCTCCGCGCATCGTAAGCGTTACACCAATCATTAGTATCGCAATGTTAATAATAGCGGAAGTAAGTGAGGGAACAGCCCCAAGATACTGGTTTAGCTTTGCGTATTTGACCGAAGAAGTATTAACTGCCGCTTGGTAACCCGACCACTTTTCAAAAAATCCATTTTCAGCACCAGATGCTTTAATGGTTTCAATCATTTCAATTCCTGCAATGGTAGCGCCGGCAAGCTTACCATTATCACGCATTTGCACTCTTGTTATATTCACTCTCTTTTTAGAGATAAACCCTGCAAGTGCTATGTTTATGACAACGGACAAAAGCCCAACAAGCGTGAGAAGCAGGCTATACCTGATCATAACAACAAGGTAAAATATGAGCATAACAAAGTTAAGGCATAGCGGTGCAAGCTGCTTTATAAGTGACGAAGCAACACCCTCATTAGAGCTTTGCCTTGATGTAATATCACCTGCCATTCGCTGAGAAAAAAACTCCATAGGCATACGCAGAACGTGCCACATAAAGGTCGAGTTTGCAACAATGGCAAGCTTACCTTCAATTTTTAACATATATTCCGCATCGATCCACCCTACAGCAATCTGAATTCCAGCCACTCCACTCATTGCAAAAATAAATGGATAGAGCCAGCTTTCATTTTGCCCTGTTAGCAATACATCCATAAATATCCGGGAAAACACAGGGTTGATGATGCCTATGAGTGACGTGATAATAGTAGTAAGCAGGATAAAAACAAAGGCTGAGCTCGTACCCGTCAAACGCTTTTTGGCAAAATCAATGACTGACCTCGGTTTACCTCCCGGCTCAAAACGCTCGGTCGGCGTAAACTGCAGGCATATCCCTGTAAATGATTTGTCAAACTGCTCCATAGATATTTGCATAACACCCTTTGCGGGGTCATTTATTACAGCTTTATTGCCCTTGAAGCCATTCAGGACAATAAAGTGGTTGAAATTCCAATGGATGATACAAGGAAAGCTACCGTTTTCTTTCAGCTCGTCCGGCTCAAAATGGTAGCCATTTGCCGTTAGCCCATAAAACCTTGCCGCTTTCAGTATATTTTTTGCACTTGAGCCATCTCGTGATACGCCACAATCAGAGCGCACCTGCTCAAGAGGAAGCCACTTGCTGTAAAAAGCAAGTACCATTGCAAGGGATGCTGCGCCACATTCAAGTGCTTCCATTTGCATTACCATAGGTACTTTGGCACAGCCCTTACGTACCGGTGATGGCACAGCCCGTTTATGAGGGCTTTTGTGTGAATCTATTTTATTGTTTTTGAAGAATATCTTAGCAATGATCAGTCACCTCAATTCAAAACAAAACTGATAGGGTGTATTTTTTCCGTTACCGCAGCCACCACGACATTTCCATTTGCATCAGTAGAGGTAACGTTCTTTTCCATTTCCAGTGTTCCAAAAATACTCCAAACAAGTATTGATCCAAGCAGTATAATAGCGGCAATAATTATAATCCACGCACTCGGATTCGATACCCTTATGTAGTCATTTAGCTGTTCCGGTGACTGCACTCTGTCAATACTTGATTTCCTAAATACGGAGTTATTCATAGCAATCCCCCGCCCTTACACAATTGTTAAGATTTCTGAAAAGCCTGTCATCTCAAAAACTTCCATAATTTCAGCTGAAACATTTGTTATTACAAGCTTAGCACCCTTTGCCCTTGCCGTTTTTTCACCCATAAGCAGTACGCGTAGTCCTGCCGAGGAAACATAGGCCAAGTCACAAAAGTTAAGTTCAATCTCTTTTGAGGTGTCAAATTCCGGAATCAAAGCCGATTGCAGCTGCGGAGCCGTTGTCGTATCAAGTCTGCCCTCCAAATCAATGATTGTTTTTTCTTCGGTGTTTGTTCTGTTAATATTCATACAGCATTATCCTTTCTTAATTATATTTTCTTAAAACTATCATTTTTGCAAGAGCACTTTTAACGCAAAAAATAATATTGTCAGCAAGATCGCTGATGATTGATTTAGAATTTATACTGCTGGCGACTTATGCAATTAATTCAATCTAATTATGTTTTATTCTATTGTATGGTTCGAGTGTCATAAGTAGTTTTTTAAAATCTTGTTAGTCAGAACGCACAAATCGGTAACGGGCAAAAGATAGAAAAAGAGGTATAGAAGACGAAAATTATACAAATGTTATACAAAAACCCATATTGCAAAAGAGTTTTTGGCATAACATTATTCAGTTATTTGTGCAACTTTTCCAATATGTGCTTATGACACAAAATCATTGTATTGTATTGTCCGTTTTTTATCAACTAAAATATCGACAAATGTGTCATGAATGTGAAATTCCTGAATTGCATTTTCATTTGACATAATAATTGCCTCGTATTTATTTTAATTTTTTATGCTACTCTTTTATCCTCTTGCAAGTGTCAGCCAAGTTATAGCTAATTAATAAGGTTTAATAAGTATACTTAAATTCAAATATGGCGCCTGATTTTCCGACGAAAACAACATAAGACCCCTGGCTTACGGATACCTCTTTTTCTCCCTCCCTTAAGGTGCCATATTGAGGTGGTTATCAAGTCGATCTCCACGGACCGGTAGAAAGTTACCTCCCGCTACTGCGTCCAACTCTTCATCTGACAACCTCCCCGACTGTGGCTGTGTCACAGCTTGTTTATACTCCTTAAGTTCAGCAAGTGTAAACTCAAAGCCTGACTCTTTCGCAATCGGCAAAATCTCGTTTTGATAGATTAAATCCATCTGTGTTTCGTCGGATGTCTGCCCCTCGTACTTTTTGCCGATAACCTCGAATTTTCCCTGCAAGGCTTCATTCTTGGCAAGTTCCTCATAAAATAATTTGGCGTTTTCCTTAGACATAACTTTTCCCCTTTCATTTTTGCCCGTATAGGGCTTTTATTTTTTCTTCAAAGTTATTTTTGAAGAAATAGGCAGTAAAGCTTATGTTCACAGACATTACACGTTTCATTCACACTTAGCAGATCGCAAAGCCGGGTATCAATCAGCTCGAGATAGCTTGAGTCAGACAAAGCCTGGCGCAGGGGTATTTCTGTTACAATCGGCATAGTCTCAGATAAAAGTGAGGTGGTTAGTAAGTCGATTTCCAGACAAAGGTTTAGGGGGGCATGTACCTCCCGCTACTATTAGAAGTTTAAATTATAGGACAACCTATAATTAATCGTGTTAAGCATACTACCTCCCGCTACTGCGTCCAACTCTTCATCTGACAACTTACCTGACTGTGGCTGTGTCACCTCTTGTTTATACTCCTTAAGTTCAGCAAGTGTAAACTCAAAGCCTGACTCTTTCGCAATCGGCAAAATCTCGTTTTGACAGATTAAATCCATCTGTACCTCGTCGAATTTCTGCCCCTCGTACTTTTTGCCGATAACCTCGAATTTTCCCTGCAGGGCTTCATTCTTGGCAAGTTCCTCATAAAATAATTTGGCATTTTCCTTAGACATAACTTTTCCCCCTTCATTTTTACCCATATAGGGCTTTTATTTTTTCTTCAAAGTTATTTTTGAAGAAATAGCATGTGTAATCGCCGTAGGCTAAATACTCTCCATTACTAACCAATGCCCCTGCACGGCACCCTCCTCCGCAGTAAAACTTATGTTCACAGACATTGCACGTTTCATTCACACTTAGCAGATCGCAAAGCCGTGTATCAATCAGCTTGAGATAGCTTGACGATATTGTCATCAAAAATGCAAGTGTAAACAGACACCAGGCTCGGCTTAGGAAATATTCGGCACACACCTCCCGCTACTGCGTCCAACTCTTCATGGTTTAATTTAGATTATCCAAACGCATACAAACACACCTCCCGCTACTGCGTCCAACTCATCATCTGACAACTTCCCCGACTGTGGCTGTTTCACATCTTGTTTATACTCCTTAAGTTCAGCAAGTGTAAACTCAAAGCCTGACTCTTTCGCAATCGGCAAAATCTCGTTTTGATAGATTAAATCCATCTGTACCTCGTCGAATTTCTGCCCCTCGTACTTTTTGCCGATAACCTCGGATTTTTCCTGCAAGGCTTCATTCTTGGCAAGTTCCTCATAAAATAATTTGGCGTTTTCCTTAGACATAACTTTTTTCCCTTTCATTTTTACCCATATAGGGCTTTTATTTTTTCTTCAAAGTTATTTTTGAAGAAATAGCATGTGTAATCGTCGTAGGCTAAATACTCTCCATTTGCTACGTTCATGCCATCTTCACCCCGACTACCGCTGCAAGCATTATTAAGCCGCATCGCTCCATTACCACTTCTTGCGTAAAACGAAGCTACTTATGCATTAACATGAAATATTTCAGGGAGAAAGTTCTCCCTGTACTCGAACGCGCCACCGCCGCCTGCCACGTTATCAAGTTCGTCATGCACGCTTTGGATAGCATAAATGGCGTTCATGCGCCCGCCTGCCACATTATCAAGCTGGTCATCTGCCAGCTCCCCTGACTTTGGGTGGAACTGCGTATAATATTCCTGTGCCTGTTCCGCTGTCATTTCGACTCCACTTTCCTTTGCGAGAGTTAGTAGATCCTCGACATTTTTTGCCTGTTTCGCTTTAGCAATGGCTTCTTCGTTAAAATGAGTCATACTATTTCCTCCTGTTTTTTGTTGGTTTTGCATTCTATTTCACTTCTCAATTATCCTTACACTTGTTTATACACCGCAGCTTGCCAGAAGTTAGATGTTATTAAAATTAAATATTTCAATGATTTTACTCTACCAAACCCTACTGTTTATTACCCGGGTGGGTGCAGAGTATACATTCACCTTGTGAAAAGTAATAGCTACAACCTGCGCAGAGGTAAGCAGTACCACAACCTTTACGTGAAAGTACTGCTTACAGTTGAACGTTAATATGGGTTATATAACCATATTTACCCTCTTTGTTATAACACCCAACGCCTGTCGCATTGTCGAGTTTGTTGATGCTTTTTGATGTTTGATTTTGCTTATCGGATAGCCACAAAGAGGACAACTTATCACTGAATCGGAAATTTCTTTATTACATTCAGGACAGTGAATGAGTGCCATACTTTTCCTCCAATCTACTATTAATCCACAAAAAAATAAAAGCCGGTTACACTATTAGCTCCTGTCTGATCAAAGTGTCCAAAGTAAGATCCGGCTATCAATGCTTCTGTTTTTAAATATTTTTCTATATTCCATTATTTAGATTACTCTTTTTATATTGTCAAAGCAATTATTTGATATATCAGTAATGTATTTAACCTTAGCTTGACCAGATCAACCTATTTATCTGTCAAAATAGAAATATATTTATCTAAAGTAGGTCTACTGATTCCACATATCTTACAGAAATCTACTTTTGAAATAATTCGATTGTGTCCATGTAATTGGTGTTATTTGATAAATATAAATGAGCCATAAATTCACTTTCAGTATAATTGTTTTTGCGGCAAAACAATACACTGAAAGGAAGAACTTATGACTCATGTGCATCTTACACTGGAAAACGATATTTTGTTAATAATTATATGCGCTAGTGATATTTATAAAGATTATAATAGCACTTTATAATTCATTACATAATCTCTTCTAGCGATCGAACCTTATTTTAATCTTCAATGTTTCACTTGTCCGCCTAAGCTTGACCAGATCGCCCCTACTTAACAGCCAACTTGAAATTTGCTCTACTTGCCATGCGTTTTAGTTTTGATCCCTTGCCGCTTGCGTTGTCCGCTAAAACTAAGCAAGAGTTACCAGGGGATTTTTCTAGCCTTCTTATATTCTCTTTTGGTCAATTATACAGAGCAATTTTCAGTCAGGCAACTAAACTTCGGTCATTTTTCGCGGGCGGAAACAACAAGGTTCGGATTATCATTCTCTAGGTGCCGTTTAAAGCATCCTTGCAATTGGTCTTATTTCTTTGCAATTATTCCATATCTGCGCTTTTTGATAATCGCTAGTGCTAATGCAAGCGAACCAAGTCCAAACAGCAGTGCAAGAGGGATTAGGAGAGTATGCTCACCTGTATTAGGTATTATTTCTGACTTCGACGCTTTATTCGTGTAAACAATTGCATAGGTTGAAAATCGATCTGATTCAATTGTTATGGTATCAGGGTCGCTGTCCAAATCTGCAAGTGTTACTGCCACGCCGTTATGAACGCGTACGATTGAAAATGTCCTGCCTGACACTCTCAAATTCTCCGGTACGGCAATGGTAATTCTAAGCAGACTGTCTGTTTGTGACACCTTTATTTCGGTTCCGTCAATATTTTTGATAAGGGATATATCAAGATATTGTCCAAACGTTTTTCCATCAAGGGCTGTCAATACCACGCTTTTATCGGCCTGCGGCGCGTCAGTTGTTTCTACTTTTAAGTAAATGGAGATATCACTGCCGCCGGCAAGTTTAGCTTTATCGGCATCGGTTAAAACAGCCTGTTCAATATAATTTGAATCATTCTGCAATGTAACCTCAGGGGCATTGTCTGATACTACCGGTACAAGTATTTCCAGATTATTTACCGTTACCTTATAAATGCAGCTCATCGCTGTTGTACTTTTATCACCATTTACAGAGTTGCTCGTATTTGTCGCTGCCACATAGTAGTAGAGCACACCTGTATTGTCTGTTTTAGGCGTAAAAGTTACTGATGTTGCACCTGCTATTGCAGTACCATTCGTCGTGTTCGCACTGCTTTTATACCACTGATAGGTGACGTTTCCGCCGTCTGCGGTACTTGCGTTTACAGTTAGTGCTGTTGCCGCATCACCTTTGGAATAGGTATTTTCACCGGATAGATCTGTCGTAAAGCCGGGAACTGCCGCATCAACGAGCTCATTGATTGTTAACTGTGCTGTTTCCGGAGTATCCCCATTGGCAAATACCTCCCCTATTGGATTAAAGCTAAAGGTGAGTGTAACAGAGCCGTTTACTACTGCTTTCAGGTATTCCTTTTTCAGAGTTACGATATTTCCGCTGATTGTGTAGTCAGTGCCCTCTATAAGAGTGTTCTGACCGTTTTTAATATCTTTCAGTGCATTGTCATTTAGATTTATCGTGATCGGAATATCCTTGTATCCAGGTTTCGCTGTATCTTTATTAAATAATGCCGTTGTAGTCTCAAGAGCAGAGTCGGTATAAACCACAACTCCGTCTGAATTGATAATGGTTACATTTCCTGCGCTATCGGTAATTTTAGCATATACAATGAATTTTTCATCGGGTGATACGCTGAATGAGCTGCCGGGAATCCATAATCCATTTACAGCATAGTCACTTTGACTCGCAACCTTTTGATACTCAATTGATTTTACTCCGCTGAGTGTATCTGCTCCTGCAATGGTTACAGCAACCGTTTGTTTAAAGAACAGACCAAAGGTGATGGTATTAAGGAAACTTGTGAAATCGTTCCCCTTAATGGTAATTTTTCCTGTCGGGGCTGTTTTATCAAATTTAGCACTGAAAGTTTTCACATCACTTACAACACCGCTGTCACTTGTTGCTCTGAAATAATATGTTGTGTTGCTGTCAGCGGCAATTTCATATGTACCGCTAAATGGTGTGTAGTATGTCCCATCGGTTGATGCTCCAAAGGTTGTTGTTCCTAAATTTGAAGTTGTGTTTGTTATATTTAATGTTATTGTATTGTTTGTCCAGCTACTTTCTGTATATCCATTTGAGTTAATGTTTACAACCGGTTTTGTGCTATCAAGCTTATCATAAGTAATTGTTGCGGTTGCGGTTGCTCCAGCATCGTTTGTTGCCTGGAAAGTGTATATACCGTTTGCAGTAACTGTGTAGCCAGTTGTGTAACTGCTTGTAATATCTGCAAAGTTTCCATCATCTTTTTTGACTTCTACCTTTGCAATACCGGATATTCCAGCTGTTTGTGTAATTATCACTGTATCACTTTGCAGGTAGGTTGCTGTATTTCCAGTTGCTGTGATTGTTGGTGCCGGTGGAGCAGACAGCTGTACTACCTGCGAACTGCCGGTGCCTGAATTTACAATTAAATAACTTGCGTTATCACTTGTAAAATAACTGCTCCAGTCCCCAGAGCTATTTGCAGTGATGCTGACAGGGTCCCCTGCAGAGGGCAGCTTGAATGTAGTAATACCGACATGAATCGTGTTGGTGAGCGTTCCTGCTGTGACGACTTTGCCGCTATCCAAGTATACATTGCAGGCTGTAGTAAGGTCCATTTTTTTATTCCCGCTGATGTTTGGGTTTCCGGAAAGATTGAAAGTTCCCAATACTACCACACCGCCAGAGTTGCTTATGTTGCCTGTGATTGCTGAGTTTCCGCTCATGTTGAAGGTAGCGTCGGGGCCGATAAAAACACCGCCGGAATAAGGGCCTGTACAGTTGGTGACCGAGCTATTCTCCATATTTAAGATTCCGTTGCCGCTGATAAGCAAACCTCCACGCGAATCGCTATTCACGACATTTTTGATTACCGCGCCGTTCGTCATCGTAATAGTGCCGCTCTCTGACGCCACGCCGTCGGCTTGACCGCCTCCTACGTTAGCTTTGACATTTTGGATGGTTGCTCCATTCATAGTGAACTCGCCGCTCCACATATACACCATTTGAGAAGTGGCGATGACATTTGCATCGTTGCCGTCCAGCGTCACGTTTTTTAGCGTCAGATTTCCGACGGTGATTCCGAAAATCATACCCGTATACTCGATGTCACGTGTGATGGTATAAGTATTCCCACTCGCACTTTCAATCACGATGTTTTTATTGCCGTTAACGCTACAATAGCTGTTAGCGACCAGATCCGCCCCGACGATAATGTCGGTTACTGTGCCGTCGGTCAGAGCCCCACTCACTGCAGTAAGAAGTTCATTCCATGTACTGACATCGACTGGAGATGCCGCGTTTACGGACACAAACGGTACTGCTACTGAAATCATCAAAAATGCAAGAACTACTGAAATTGTTTTTTTAGTGATAGTGATTCTTTTAAAGTTTTGTGTTATACATTTCATCACTTACTGCTCCTTAATTTTATATGTTTACAGATTAACACAAGTTAATGTTATCAAAGCTACTGCCAAAGCTATAATATTTACTACAAGCAAAACAAAATGAGTATTCTTTTAATAAAAACATTTTTCACAACAGCAAGATATGTATGGTCGTCTACCGCTGTGCAGGCAATAATACTTTCTGTGAGGATGTTATGTGTTCTATCCTTATAAACAAGAAGTGGTATTCCATCTATATTCTCTGCAGCACCACACTGAACTCCTGTTTGGTTTCCGATTTCTCCCACAACCCTATAATTTCTATGGGGGTAAATGTGCTTTTCGAGAAGTCAACGGTTTTTCGGACAATCTGCTAAGAAACACTTTGTAGATGCAGTTGTTGCCAGACGTTTAGGAAATTGAGTGGACTTTGGTAGCCCAGTCGTTTCTGTACCCGGCGTCGGTTGTAGAAGACCTCAATATATTCAAAGATGGCTTAGCGGGAGGATTCGCAGGTCGGATAGAAACGCCAGTGCACAATCTCTTTTTATAATATGGAAAAGAGGCTCTCGCTCCATGCATTGTCCCACGGTGTGCAAACCCAGGAAAAACTCTGTTTCCAACCGTTCCTTGGCAAGCTTCACTACCGATATTTATACCCAAGCGACAGTCCTTATGATATCAGATCGAGAAACAGTTGTGTAATATCTGGATCAAATTGGGTGCCTGAATTTCTTCTATTGCTTCTTCCTTTGTCATCGATACTCGATAGACCCTATCATTGGTCATAGCGTCAAACGCATCAGCAATAGCCACTATGCGGGATAGAAGTGGTATTTTCTCTCCTGCAAGACCCTGAGGATATTCTTTGCCATTACGAAAGATGGGATGGCAAAGAATATAATTTGCTATAGGTATAAGCTCAGAAGTTGCTTGTGCAATCCTAAAACCAACTTCCGGATGTTTTTTCATTTCTCTCCATTCCTCATCATTAAGCTTAGTTGATCATCTGTCAGAGACATAGCTAGTCCTATTGATTTTGATAGCTGTGTTTTTGGTAGATTAGAAGTACCCCAGGGGGATTTCTACTTACCAAACACACATTGTGACCAATATTGAAATCCTGTCTGCCCAAGAGAACTTCCATGAACACAACCAGCGTTGCGACATAGAGAACAAGATTGATGAACGCAAAGAGCGTTTTTCTTTTGACCAGCAAGCTATCTTGTCACGTTGTCTTTTCTGTTTTCACACAAGAATTTTCATAATTCGCTGAAAAGTTGAAAATTCTTTTCTCGAAATAATCGCAAGCAAGCATCAACTACATCTGAATCATATTTAGTAACTTTCAATTGATCAATCTCTTCCAAAGCTTTCTCTATACCCAGTGCAGCTCGATAAGGGCGATGCGACGCCATTGCATCAACAGTATCAGCAACTGCTATAATACGGGAAATCAAGCGGATATCTTCATTCTTCAAGCCATTGGGGTATCCAGACCCATCCATTCGTTCATGATGTTGCAAAACAATATCAGCTATCGGCCAAGGGAAATTAATTTGCCTGATAATATCATAGCCTATTTGGCTGTGTTCCTTGATTAGTTCAAATTCGTTTTTTGTAAGTTTGCCCGGCTTGCTTAATATTTCACTTGGCACGCTGATTTTGCCAATATCATGCATTGCAGCAGCTACAAATGTTATCTCTATGTCTTCATTACACAGCTCCATTTCATTTGCTATCGCCACCGCCATATTTGTCACAGTTTTTTGATGACCCCACGTGTATGGATCTCTTACTTCAACGATTGCCGCAAATGCCGTTACAGTCTGCAAAAACAAATTATGCTTTTCTGATACATTTTTATGAAGTAAATCATTTGTTTGAATGCGCGCATCTAAATTGCGAAATGCATTTAATCCATAAACAAGACTTGATGCTAAATCTTTTAATAAGCCAATTTCGCGATCATCAAACGCATCTACTCGTTCAGAACAAACACACAAAGCACCTGTTAAATCAAAATCTAATAATGCGAAAGGAATAGTGATACATGATTTAAAGCCTTGACGCATAGCTATATCTCGCCAAGGAGCAAAATCCAGACTATTCGGAATATCTTTGCAAACGAATACATTGTTGCTCTTAATGGCCTTACCTATGGGGCAATTCGATCTCATAGGATCGGAAAGAACAATATCTACACTTTCCACAAAGCCATCAGCAGAATTTGATTTTCCTAGAGGTCTAAAGGTTTGCAGTTGATCCTGGTCAACAATCCCCAGCCATGCTAATTTATAACCAGCAACATCAACCAAGATATTACAGATTTTATTTATTAGTTCCGTCTCATTTTTCGCTTTGATAATCTCCGTATCACATGCACTGATTGCTTCAAGTGTACGATTCAATCTGTTTATCTCAGTCAGATCCGATAAAGTGACCAGTGTCTCGCCTTTTTCTTCAATATAATTCCCTGAGAGTTGGACATCGATGTGTTTGCCGCGTTTACTTTTTAATCCAATCTGATATGTAATAGGCGCCAAAGCAGAATTGGCTATCCTGAGCTGATGATATTCTAGAGCCTGTTCAGCAGATTCGAAATCAAGAAAATCACTCCATTTTCTTCCGATTAGGTCTTCTCGTGAATATCCCGATAAAGACTCAAATGCAGCGTTGACCAATGAAATAGTTGCGTCTTCTGTGACTAATACTTTAGCTACTCCAAAATCAAAATATGCTTTATAATATTTTTCGGAAATAATTAATTCGCTATAATATTTTTTCTGAGCAAGACTAGTTGTAATAGTTTGTGTCAAAGTTTCGAGTATCATAATATCTTCAACAGGCCAGATTTTTATCCGATTGACGGTATTTAATCCCCAATATCCAATTACGGAACCTTCATGTATCATAGGAATGATAAGAAGTGACTTAATGTTATGCTTGGAAAGCATGCGTTTAGCGTGCTCCACCTGAATTGGCAAATCAGAAACAGAGAGGATATACAAGTATTCCTTTGTCATGATTTGTTCATGCAACCAAGGAGTCAAATTAATATCAATATTTTGAAGATCCGCAATTTCATCCGGAATACCTTCAGCACACCATTCATGCGTGTTACTCATGGTTTTTTTGTCTTGTGAATATTGAAAAATAAAGCTATGGTCAGCGGCAAAAAACAAACCAATCTTCTTAAGTATTTTATTGAATATTTCATCTAAATCTGTAATTTCTGATTCGGCAATTGACTTTGAAACTTCAAGTTGAAGCTTCTGGGATTTCATATAATTTGATACCTTATTTGTGAAATATTCTTTTTGTGATAAATCTCGAATGAGTATAAAATTTGCCGATCCGTCAGGTAGATTTATATTTTCTATTGCTATGTAAGCTGGGAACCCAGTTCCATCTTTTCGTAAACCAAAGCTTTCATAAGTAATTGGCACAATTAATTGATCCTTCAAATTGGAGTGAATCTGTTGACTGCTTTCACGTTGATACAGAGGCGGAATACATTCTGATATGTTTTTGTCATGAATCTCTGTAAAATCATCATAACCAAACACATTTAGATATGCCTGATTAACATACGTTATTTTATCGCATCGACTAATTGCAATGGCAACTGGAGATTTGTCAAATATTGATTTCTCATGCAAAATATATTCGTCAGGTTGATCGGTTACGAGCCATTCCAGTAAAGATTGAATGCATTTTGATGTGTCTAATTTATCTTCATCATTTAATTGTGAGAGAATAATCGTATTAAAGAACACTTTCGGATATTCGTCAAGGTCAATGTTTACAAAAAAACTGGCGAGCTTATAAAGATGCGGTGAATTCGAAGAAATTTTTCGCTGTCCATGTTTCCAACGTCTAATTATAGATTCATCAATATTGATCCCTTGAGCTAAATCCGAATCGTTGATCTTGCAGACATTCATAATTGTCTTTAGATTATCCTTAACCGACATCGCATATCTCCTTGCTCTCTTCACAATTGTTTTCAAAATTGTCAATATTTAATCATAATAGCAGGCAAAGATATACAAAACTATTTCTAAATTGTGAATTATAATTTTAGCGAATCGATTACTTGATTGTCATTTTCCAAATAACTGAAGTCCTCAATAACACTTTCATAGACAAGCACCTCCATAAGAATAAAATACCTCAAAGAAATGATCATGGCTATATGATATATGCGTGATTTTTGAAATTATTATGATGAACTGGTCACAGTTATCTGGGGAATTTTCCCGACGCTGGTTCTCCCGTTCTTTTCCGGATCATTGACCCAGACAGATAAAAACTACCCGCCCCAAAAGCCAAACTCACCAATCGCCCGACCCAACATGGTGGGTTTCCGCCCCGCTGCAACATTTGAATCAAATGCGCAGGATTTATGGTTTCCAGTTTAAGCGAACCCGCGACGCGGAGCATATCCTCCCAATACCGTCCTATAACATCCTGCCGGATCTTATTTCTGGCCAGTTTATTCAGAATCCCATAATCCGCGCCCGAGTCCATTTTCCAAAATCTTGCGCCGTCAACAATAGCAAGTCTGGGCTGAACTGATATCCAAGAAGCCCGAACAAACCGATAATTATATCTCTGTATTCAGCCGTATCTGTCATAATCTCACGCGGATTCAAAACGGTTTGCTGCTCCAATATTCCTTCTAACAGGTATAACGAATCTCGAATAGTACTGGGGATCACGATACCGTGAAATATTGTATTTTAACTCTATGTTTTGATTCTGGTTCGTTTATCATTCGTTTATTTACACAATCAGGAATATTAATTTTTTTCTTTGTTGAAGGTATCTAGTACTCTGTTAAATCTTAAACTGTGGATAAAGATTTAACAGAGTACTAGTGGTTCATTCAAAATATCGAGAAGCGCAAGCAAACTCAAACGGTATACAACAACTATAAACAAAAATTATGCGCGTGGAATGCGCGACAAAAACTAAGTCGGGTTACAAAAAATGATATTCATAGACACATAAATTAAAAAGATGAATAAAATCTATTTAATATTATTGTTTACTAGGTTATTATCATTTGCGTCAGAGGCAGTAATTGATTTGTGAAGAAATTACATCTTTTATATGTGTGAGAATGTGGCAAAATAGAATAGTTTCCAGATATATGTGAGTACACCGGTGTGGCGGAGCCACGATTTGTGGCTCTCACTCGCCGGAACTGAACTGAACCCCAAAAGTTGGACA
>Ga0209125_1000886_pt1 | contig 32996 bp, 29 predicted proteins | sample BarGraIncub1131A_FD_184503 | JGI IMG/M metagenome (GOLD analysis project Ga0209125, IMG submission 184503) | Arctic peat soil microbial communities from Barrow, Alaska - Barrow Graham LP Incubations 11-31A (SPAdes) (version 2) | ecosystem: Environmental > Terrestrial > Soil > Wetlands > Peat... | reverse complement strand
CAGCTTTAGCTATGGCGGATGTTGGTATTGCAATGAATAGTGGAACTACAGCAGCTAAAGAAGCTGCAAATATGGTAGATCTTGATTCAGATCCTACAAAAATATTAGAGGTTGTAGAAATTGGTAAGCAATTACTTATAACAAGAGGTGCGTTGACTACTTTTAGTATAGCAAATGATGTAGCAAAATATTTCGCTATTATTCCTGCTATGTTTGCAGTTGGTATACCAAGAATGAATGTGCTAAATATTATGGGACTATCAACGCCACATAGTGCAATACTATCAGCTTTGATATTCAATGCCATAATAATTCCAGCTTTAATTCCTATTGCGATGAAGGGTGTAAAATATACACCAATGAAGTCAGAAGCTTTGCTTCGTCGCAACCTTTTGATTTATGGGTTAGGTGGACTTATTGCTCCCTTTGTAGGAATTAAACTATTAGATTTAGCAGTTACACCATTACTTAGAATTCTAAACCTAGGTTAATCTTGGGTTTTATATGAGGAGAGATAGAAATGAAAGATATGTTAAAAAAATCAGTATTATTAAGTGTGGTTTTGCTCGCTTTATGTGGTTTAATATATCCTCTAGCTATGACTGGAATAAGTCAAGTGTTATTCAATAAAAAGGCTAATGGTAGCATGGTTAGCATTAATGGGAAAGAGGTTGGTTCGGAGCTCATCGGGCAGAGCTTTACTGATAAAAGATTCTTTCGTGGAAGAGTTTCAAGTTCTAATTATAACACCTACACAAAAGCGGATTTGAAACCAGATAGTAAAGGTAATGTTGCTTATGTTGGGGTAACTTCTGGATCTGCGAATCTTGGTCCATCAAATCCAGCATTAATGGCTAGAGTAAAAAAAGATATGAATGATTTTTTAAAAAATCATCCTGGTCTAAAAGCTCAAGATATACCTACTGATTTACTAACAAGTTCTGCTTCAGGCTTAGATCCTAATATTAGTCCAAAGTCGGCCAAAATACAGGTATCAGCTGTTTCAAAATGGACTAATATTAGTTCAAGTGATTTAACTAATATTATAACAAAAAACACAGAAGGAAGAACCTTAGGTATTTTTGGGGAGCCAAGAGTAAATGTATTAAAAGTTAATCTTGAGATAGCAAATATATTAAAAAGTAAAGGTAAACTTTAATAAAACAAATTTTTGTTATATAATGTGTGAGATGGTATTAAGAATATTTAGAAGTCAGGCTGAAGAATTAAACAGTCTGGCTTTATTACTATAGCTGTTTTAGTGAAGTCTTAAAGCTAGCTAAAAAATAAAATTAATGAGGTAGGTGGATATTATGAAAAAAGTTTTGGTGATAGATGACACCAAAAATATAAGAATGCTGTTAACCACATGCCTTGAATTAAAGGGTTATAAGGTTCTTACTGCAGGGGATGGTAAAACGGCTATAGATATAGTTCAAAAGGAAAAAGAGAATATAGATATAATTTTTTTAGATATTAGAATGCCAGAAATGAATGGCACTGAGGTTTTAAAGATAATTCGCGAAATGGGTGTTAAGTGTCCAGTTATTATTATGACTGCATATGCCTCGGTGAAAAATGCAGTTGATTGTACTAAACTTGGAGCTGTAGCTTACCTTCAGAAACCATTTTCACCTGATAGAGTTAGTTCTGTTTTAGATGAAATTTTCACTTCTAAAAAAAACTTTGATGAAAATTTAATACATCCAGATGAAGAGACTATTCTAATTATAAAATCAAAAAAATTGTTTGAGGATGGAAAATTTGAGCAGGCTCATAATACTTTAAAAACAGTATTGGCAATAAATCCTTATAATAAAGAAATTTATCACTTAATAAGTGAAACAAATAAAAAGATGAAAAAATTTGATGAGGCCAAATTATTTAACGATATTTATGAGCTATTCAATGATTCTCGAATTTAAATAGCATATAATTAACTATATTAATGATTATATTAATGGTGAAAATATATTTAGGAAGTGATAGCAAATGGAAGCTTACGAAAAAGGAGAAAAAGGGAAACTGAAAATATATATTGGAGCAGCTCCAGGTGTAGGTAAAAGTTATCAAATGCTCCATGATGCTAATGATATGAAAAAAAGCAACAGAGACATTATCATAGGACTTATAGAAACTTATAGAAGAAAGGGAACAGAAGAGCAAATAGGGAACTTAGAAATTCTTCCTTTAAGAGAAATAAACTATAAGGGCATTATATTAAAAGAACTTGATTTGGAGGGAGTAATAAAAAGGGCGCCAGAATTTGTTGTAATAGATGAATTAGCCCATACTAATGTGCCTACATCTAAAAATAAAAAGCGTTTTGAAGATGTTTTAGAAATATTAGATAACGGTATAAATGTAATGACGGCAGTTAATATTCAACACTTAGAAAGCCTAAATGATCATGTTAGTAGAATGACTGGAATTAAGGTTAAAGAAACGGTGCCAGATAAAATTATCGACATTGCTGATGAAATTGAAGTTATTGATGTATCTCCTTCTTCACTTCGCGAGAGAATAAAGGGTGGAAAAGTCTATTCTCAAGATAAAATTGAGGATGCCCTACACAATTTTTTTAGAATAGGTAATTTAAATGCATTAAGAGAGCTTACTTTAAGAGAAGTCGCAAATGAAGTAGATGAAAAACTTGTAATATACAAGAATAAAAAGAAGGTAGCGGGATTAATAGGAGCACAGGAAAAAATTTTAGTATGTGTTAATCTTAAGTTTAATGCAGAATATTTAATAAGGCGAGGTTATAGAACAGCAAAGATGTTAAAAGCAGAATTTTATGTGCTACATGCAAGTAAATCATGTAATCATGGAAAAGAGGAGTCAAGGAAATTAGAAGAATTAAAAAAGCTATGTGGAAAGCTTGATGTAGAGCTTAAGGTGGATATATGTAAAGACCCTGTAAAGACTATTATTGAGTATGCAACAGATAAAAATATAACCCAGATAATAATGGGGCCGTCAGCTAGAACTAGATTACATGAAATTTTAAGAGGATCTATAGTAAGAAGGATAATGAGAGATACAAAATATATTGACGTGCTTGTGGTTGCAGATCCTGTACATTAAATCATCTCCTGCGGAACTGCAGTATTAATGACTTCAGAAGGAGATTTAGACTCCCACTAAAGTTTTTTTGTTACAGTATATAACTCCCCCATATAGGAGCGGGAGACTTTCCTTCTGAAATGTCATTAAAATATGATTAAAACATATGCTGAATTTAAGGTGGTGGTTTCTATTAAAACATTAAAAAGTAAAATAGTAACTGTTAATGTGTTTTTAGTTTTAGTTATAGTAATAATTGGATTTCTCTCAAGCTTTAATATATACAGAGTAAGTGGGGAAATAGATGGTTTAATGACAAATAATTATAAAAGTATCGATGTTTCAACTAAAATGACAAAGGCTATTGAAACTCAGGATAAAGCAATACTTCAATACATAGCTTTTCAAAATAAAAATTCAATAGATATTATTTATAATGGTAATGAAGAATTCTACAAATGGCTCAATGTGGAAAAAAATAATATTACAGAAGTTGGTGAAGAGAATATTACAAATAAGATAAGTGATGACTATCTTTTGTTTGTTAAGTCTTTTTCAAAGCTTCAAGACTATCAAAAATCTCATACAAGCAGTGAAAGCATAATTTTTTATAATTTACGAGTTTCTCCTTTGGTAGTTAAAGTAAAAGATGATTTAGTGACTTTAACTAAGTTGAATGAAAAAGCTATGTTTAATGGAAGAGATAATGCTAAAAGTAATGCAGTAAATGCAATGTATCTTATATTATTGATTTCAACTACGGCTGCAATTATAGGTCTAATAATATCTCTTATATATACAAATAGGTTCCTTAAGCCTATATATTTATTGACGAAAACTATAAAATCAGTTAAAGAAGGGGCAATTAACAAGCAAGCACCTATAATAAATGAAGATGAAATTGGGATGCTAGCAAAGGAATTTAACAACATGACAAGTAGGCTTTATGAATTTGAGCAAAGTACAACTGGAAACTTGTTATTAGAGAGAAATAAATCTATAGCAATTGTAAAAAGTATAACAGACCCATTAATAGTTCTAGATGCCAGCTACAAAATTCAATTATTAAATGATTCTGGTGAAAATATTTTTGGCGTATTAGAACAAAATATAATCAATAGTCATTTTTTAGAGACCATTGGGAATATGGAGTTATATGATTATATCTTTCTTGTAGTAGACAATAAGGTTATCAATAGTGAAAAGATAATAAGCTTTCAAGTAAATGAAAAAACTTATTTTTTCAATGTTATAGTAACTATAGTTAATGATAAGGAGAATAAAATTAATGATATAGTAGTACTTTTAAAAAATATAACTGAATATAAACAACTAGAAAAAGTACGTACAGACTTTATAGCTACTATTTCTCATGAATTTAAAACTCCACTTACCTCAATCATGATGGGGGTAGGCTTAATACTTGAGAAAAATGTGGGAGCAATAAATGAAAAACAAGAAGAACTTTTAGATACTATAAAAGAAGAGGCAGAAAAGCTTACGGATTTAGTGAGTGATCTACTAAAGCTTTCTAAAATACAATCAGATAAAGCGGTATATGATATAAAAACATATTCTATAACTAAGATTGCATGTGACTGCGTTAATAATTATAGGGCGCAAGCGAAAAACAGTGGAATTGCATTATACAATAGTATTGAAGAAGGATTACCTGATGTGCTTGTGGATGAGGCTAAGATAACATGGGTATTAAATAATCTGGTTTCTAATGCATTAAAATATACAAATTCAGGTGGGGAAATAGCTATAGGTGCTTTTATAGAAGGAGAAAAAATGAAGGTTTTTGTTAAAGACAATGGGGAGGGAATTCCTAGAGAATATCATAAAAGAATATTTGAGAAATTTGTTAAAATAAGTGCATATGACACAGAATTTCTAAGTTCAGGTATAGGGCTCTCTATAGCAAAAGAAATTGTGGAGGCACATGGTGGAACAATTTACTGTGAGAGCGAAGTTAATAAAGGAAGTACCTTTATATTTACTTTGCCTGTGGAGAAATAAGTTAATTATTGGATTGATAAATTAAAAAACAGGGGGCAGTTCAAAGCACCGTTTTAGCTTCGCACATAATTTTCATGGAACATATATATTCAATGAAAACAAGATAGGGGGAGTGATTAATATGACTAAATTATGTTTTGATTATGGACATGGAGGAGAAGATGGTGGTGCGTGCTATAAGGGACGAAAAGAAAGTAATGATGTATTGAGTTTAGGAAAAGCAGTGGCAGTAGAGGTTAGAAGGTGTGGAATTACTGTAGATGAAACGCGAACAAGTGATGTTACCATAAGCCTTTGCGAAAGAAGTAATTTTGAAAACAAAAATGCATACGACTATTTCATATCATTTCATAGAAATGCTTATGAGCCAGAAAAAGCTAAAGGTGTTGAAACATATACTTATTTGAATCCGGGAGTAAAGTCTAAAGGGTTAGCACAGGGAATACAAAATGCTCTTGTAGCCTTAGGTTTTGTAAACAGAGGAGTGAAAGCAGCCGATTTTCATGTGTTACGAGAAACCAAAGCCCCATCAGTGCTAATTGAGATTGGATTCATTGATAATACAGGAGATAATAATTTATTTAATGAAAAAAGAAATGAAATTATAAAGGTATTAACAAAAGCTATTTTGGTACAGGTAGGCGTTATGTACGTTGATCATTCTGTGCAAAAACAACCAGCAAGCGGAAAAACACTTTATAGAGTTATGGGAGGCTCATACTTAGTAAGGGAAAATGCTGAAAAACAAGTTCAGAAGCTAAAGGTAGCTGGGGTTGATGCAAAAATCACAATATTTAAGTAGTCTATTAAACATAGCAAGTAGATAGTTCAAATAACTACCTACTTGCTATGTTTTGTTTACAGTAAAAGGCCATTTAAAATATTAGGACAAGTTACAGGTTATATATTTATATAAAGCTGGGAAGACTATAAATGTTAATGGAAGAAGGGGAGTCTAATGTTTAACAAATTTAAAACTTGGATAGTAACATTCATTTTAATCAGTTTAATTATTTTTTCAGGATTTATAGGGACCAAAAATGCAATGGCTGAAAAAATCAATGCTAAAATTAATAATAAAACAATACAAAATACCTATAAGAAAGAAAACAATATGATGGACGTTTCAGTAGTTAATAATAAGCGTAACCAAAATCCTAATTATAAAATTTCTAAAGAAAAGGGATTAGAGATCGTAATATCTAAGGTGAAGATCAAGCCTGAACTTCATATCCTTTATGACTCAGAAAGGAATATTAAAGGCAAAAATTATCATTTATACACGATAAATACTAATGAATACACATTTGATGAGTATGCTTATTGTGTTGATGTGGAAAGTGGTAAGTTATTTAAATGTTTAAAAGATATGACCCTCTTGCCAATTAAATAATAATAGTTTCTCCTCAAATCAACAGTGTGATTTATTTTCGCTAATTTCATTTGCTATTTTCAGTAAATATTTACCGTATTGTGTTTTTATCAAGGGCTTAGAGAGTTTTATGAGCTGATCCCTGTCTATAAAACCATTTAAATAAGCAATTTCTTCTATACAAGCTACATATAGTCCTTGCCTTGTTTGCACAGCTTCAACAAAATTAGCAGCATCTAAAAGTCCTCTATGGGTTCCTGTGTCAAGCCAAGCCATGCCTCGACCTAGTAACTCTACTTTTAAGGCCTTCCTTTTTAAATATTCATTATTAATGGATGTAATTTCTATTTCGCCCCTATTAGAGGGTTTAACATTTTTGGCAATATTAATTACATCATTATCATAGAAATACAGACCACAAACAGCATAGTTTGATTTTGGTTTTTCTGGTTTTTCTTCAATTGATATTATATTATTATTTTCATCAAATTCAACTACTCCAAATTCTTTTGGGTTGCTTACATGGTATCCAAAAATAGTAGCTCCTTCTTTTCTATTTGTAGCATTTCTAAGTCTCTTCGTAAAACCATAACCATGGAATATATTATCTCCAAGTATTAAAGCTACCCTATCATCCCCTATAAATTGGTCTCCTATTATAAATGCATCTGCTAGCCCGCGAGGATTTGGCTGAACAGCATATTTTAGATTAATCCCTAAGGAACTACCATCACCGAATAACTCCTTAAAAGAAGTAATGTCTCTAGGGGTTGAAATAATTAATATCTCTTTTATACCTGCAAGCATTAAAACCGATAATGGATAATATATCATGGGTTTGTCATATATAGGTAATATTTGTTTTGATATTGATTTTGTTATGGGGTAAAGACGCGAGCCTAACCCCCCTGCTAAAATAATACCTTTCATTTTTTGCCTCCTGAGAAAATCTGTCTATATTATTATTTTTATAAAAAATAATCTATTCTTAAATAAATCCTATATTATAATCTAAACATAACAGTAACGTTTTAATTTAATGGTTATACAGCTGTTCTTTTAAAATAAGCTCTATTTGAAAGTACTGCTGAGGAGTTAGGTTTATATTCATTGGCTTTATCATTATATTTTATTGCATTTTCTCTATCACCTAACCTGTCATAACAAACACAAATCTGCAAGTTGGGTATATATCCTGAGAAATCATGAGATATAAACCCCCAGCTATTGACTGGCATATCAAGTTTTGATGCAAGTTTATACCAAAAAATTGCCCTGTTATAATCGAAAGACTCAAAATAATAGGTTCCTATATTACAGCAGATTTCAGCTCTTGGAGTATCGTATTCAAAGCTTTTAAGCAGTATTTTAAGCATGCTTTTTTTATCACCTATAATGTTATAACACTTAGAGAGATCAAAACATGCACTTATATTATCTTCTACCCAGCCTTTTTCAGTGTCTAAAAATTCATTAAAGTATTTAATTGCATCTTTAATAAAATCATTTTGATATAATTCCCTGGAATAATAGAAGAGTCCCCTTGGAGTTAACGGTTGTCCATTTGTCAGTAGTTTTTTATAAATGGACATATTTCTTCCTTTTACTGCGGCATGTTCTTTTCTATGTGTTATGCAAATATCCGTATTTATAATATTTCCTCCAATTATCAGACATTCATGAACAGGCTCCATCCATTGACAATTGTTGGTTCGTTTTGATAAACGTTCTCTAAAATAGGACAAGGTTACTGCTCCATTTTCATCAAAATCTACGTTATATTTCATCATTACATTATCTACATCTTGAGTTAAGGTCTGCTTAAGTTCCTTAAATTTTTTTATATCTTCGCTAAGAATTATATCATCTGCATCTAGCCAAAGAATATAATCTTTTGTCGCTTTAGAAAAAGAATAATTCCTTGCTGCAGAAAAATCATCAATCCACTTAAAGTCAATTATCTTGTCTGTATATTTCTGTGCAATTTTTTTTGTGTTATCTTTAGAACCAGTATCTACTATTATTATTTCGTCAACGATATCCTCCACGCAGTCAAGGCACCTAGCTAATACATCTTCCTCATTTTTTACAATCATACATAAACTAATAGTTACCATATATATAAACCTCCTAAAAAAAAAATTACAATATATAATATGCGGTGGTTTAAAATAGGAAACATATTTATAAATAGAAAAATGTAATTAAGCATGTGGGAGTTGTTTCTAAGAGTATTTGATATTCATTATGGCTTGGATAGGTACATTTTTTATTATTAAGAATAATATGTAATTGAAGTATAATTTGAAGCACTATCTTAGAGGAAGGGATAAAATAATGATTAAAAATAGAAAAACTTCAATAATAATTTTAACTTATAACAATTTTATGTATAATAACAAATGCGTTGATAGCATAAGGAAATACACAAAAGAAGATAGCTATGAAATGATTGTTGTGGATAATAATTCTACTGATGGGACAAGAGAATGGCTTATGGAGCAAAATGATATAAAGGCCATTTTAAATGATGAAAATGTAGGTTTTCCAAAGGGATGTAATATTGGGATAGCTGCAGCGGACAAAGAAAATGATATTTTGCTATTAAATAATGATACTGTAGTTACTCCTAGGTGGCTTGATAACCTTAAAACATGTATATATAGTGATGATAAAGTTGGGGCAACTGCATCTATAACTAATAATTGTTCTAACTATCAAGCTATAAGTGTGCCTTATAGTGATCTTAAAGATATGATTCCATTCGCTGAGGTCAACAATGTCTCAAACCCTGCAATGTGGGAGGAAAAGGCTAGGCTTGTAGCATTTTGCATGCTTATAAAGAGAGATGTCCTTAATAAGATTGGAAATATGGATGAAAGGTTCTCACCTGGAAATTTTGAAGATGATGATTTATGCATGAGAATTACAGGATCAGGACACAAGTTGATGCTTTGTAATGATAGCTTTATTCATCATTTTGGAAGTTCATCTTTTAATAAAGATTATACTAAATTTAATAATGTATTAACCACAAATCGTAAGAAGTTTGAGGACAAGTGGGGTTTTAACTCTAACGTTGGTAGTACAGTAAAATTTGACATAATAGAGCGTATAAATGAAGCTAATGATAAGGAATTGAATATTCTTGAGTTTGACTGCGGACTTGGGGCTACATTACTTAAACTAAAATATAAGTATCCTAAAGCTAAGATATATGGTATTGAAACGGATGCTAATGTAGCAAAGCTAGGTGGAAAAAATTTAGAATTAATGACAGATGATTTTGAAGAAAGCTATAACATGAATTTTAAAAATGACACGATAAATTATTTTGACTATATCATTCTTGGAAATAGGCTTCAACGAAGTAAAGATCCTTGGACTTTATTAAATAGGGTGAAAAGTTATTTAAAGCCGGGGGGATATATAATTGCTACTATTCCTAACTTAATGAACTACTCAGTTATAAAAGACTTATTAAGTGGAAGGTTTATATATAACAAAAATATAATTTTAGATAGAAGTAATAATAAGTTTTTTACACTATCAGATATATACAAAATTTTTGATGAGTGTGGATATATTAATCCATTTATATTTCATTACCGCAGTGAATTAACACTTGAAGATGAAAAGATGTTAAAGGGTATCTGTAGTATTGTTGGCGAGGATATGAAAGGATATTTCTTATCATACGAGTATGTAGCTAAGTTCCAGAAGAGTTGTGAAATATAATGCGGCGGATGTAAGTGTTATAAATAGGATACGCTTAATTTTCATAAGGAGTTCTAGGAGTGTTAGATTAAATCATACAAATAATACAACGGAGTTTTTTTATGTAAGACGAAAAAATGGTTATACTATCTCAAAATAAAAGGAGGGTAATATATGACTAAATTAAAACAGGTTTATAAATGTGAGGTATGCGGGAATATGACGGAAGTTGTTCATGCGAGTGTTGAAGAATTGGTATGTTGTGGACAACCTAAAACACTACAACCAGAAAGGACTATTGAAAAAAGTATTGTTGAAAAAAATATTATTGAAGAACTTGAAAAAGATGTAACTAATAAGGAAATCTATATTGGTGAAAATGATGAAGAGGTTTTAAACTGTGAGGGGAACCCTTGCAACTTTGTATATGATGATACAGAAATACAAAAAAAATAAAGAAATAACTGTAGCAAATTTATTTGCTACAGTTATTTCTTTATTGAGCTTTAGTTATGCTTGTCAATTTATAGCTAGAGGTAGAATCATTATATTTAAATCCATACACAAAATTACAAATCTTATTAGAAGAAGTACCATCTTTAGCTATAATATTATAAACCTCGGAAGAAGTTATACTTCCTGATTTGTTATCATCACTAATGTTGTAATTAGTAATATCAGTAGAAATAATATTTTCTTGTATTCCAGCTGCATAAGTGCGGGGTATATATGATCGCTGTGCATTATATAACCCACTTCCAGAAGTTACATAAGGATCAATTAACGAAATGTTATTTGTATTAATAGCTAATACAAAATAAGAAGCATAGTTCCATAAAAGATCTTTTAATTGAGTTTTAACATCGCTTAGACCACTAGTAGAATTTTCAAAACTTAAAAAAAGATCTGTATCTCCGCTTGTTATTGAATATTCTATACTTTTAAGGGTTTTACCGTCTTCTACGTAAGTAGCATATATTTTCGAAGAATTGTTTATAGGGCCAAATTGAGTAGCATCTTTAACATATACATTTACATCTTTTCCATCAACATAAATCTTAGCGTTAGGATAATCAGAAGATATATTTATATAACGCATATCATCAAATACACTTATTTCTGCTATGCCATTGGCAGTTGCTATAAGATCCACAGGATAAGGTTTACTTAAAGTAACGTATTTACCTTTATAATTAGCCAAAACTGAATAATTACCAGGAATGTATGGACCAAATTCTTTTGTGGATTTGTCAGTATCGCTTTTACCTACTTGAGTATTGTTAATTGATAAAGTAACATCTTTAATTGAAGATATTACTTTAATAAAAGATGGCTTAATATTTATTTTATATTTAGGAAAAATTAAAAAGTTTTTTCCGTCATTAGCTAAAGTTAGTGTATTACCTGAGGTTAAGTTAAGGTTTTTAATATCCTTTGGACTAATGGCATCATCCTTTAAATTTTGAATAGCTTGATTAAAGTATTCAGGAGTACTTTTGAAATAGGAGAGTAGTGGTGAAATGTTTTTACTATCTACTTTAAGTCTAGAATCACTAGAGTATAGTATTTTTGCTAAATCAGAAGTGTTATTTGAAGCAACATCCTTTTCGAATCTTGTTACAAGTTTATTAGGATCTGATAAAGAATTACCCACTTTAATAATAGCAACTGTTGATATTATTAAAATTATAAATATGACTATAGCTATTTTTGATTTTTTTGAAAATTTAAAACTTGGTGTATAATTTTGCACGGGTGCAGTGGTGCCTAGCGTTGCGTTTTCACCTGATTCGGTTTCGTTAATTTTATTGGGTTCATTGGTTTTATTATGAGTTTTGTTTCTTAAGTCATTTCCGCAGCAAGTGCAAAAAGGCTTTTCATTTGTTATTTCATTGCCACATTTAGTGCAATATTTCATCTTGAGTCCCCCGATCCTATATTTTTAATACAATTATTAATATATCATAGTTGCTGGAATATGACATTATAATTTATTATTAGTGATATAATTGCTATTATTACACATAGAATACATTCGCTATTAAGGTTAATATTCCTTCATAGTTTATTAAAAATATTATAATTGGAGATGTTGTAGATGTCTAGTGACTTAATGGAAGGCTCTGAGAAAAAGATTAAGGATATTTTAGTAGAATTAATTTCTGTGCAAAGCGATACAGGAACACCACTTGAGAAAGATATTGAAAACTACATCTATAGATGGTTAAAAAAATTAGAATATTTCCAAAGCAATAAATCAAATTTTGGTAGTTATCCACTTAAGGATGATCCATTAAAACGGTTCATAGTGTGGGGGTTAATTAAAGGAAAGGGAAGGAAAACCGTTATTCTACTTAATCATCATGATGTCGTAGATTCTAATGATTATCAAAATCTAAGAGATTATGCTTATCGCCCTGAAACACTTGCGGAAAAACTCAAAACCGTTGAATTAGAAGATGATGTGAATGATGATTTAATAAGTGGAGAATGGATTTTTGCAAGAGGTGCAGCGGACATGAAGGCTGGTATTGCAATACAGTTGTCGCTTATTGAACAACTTTCAAAAAAAGAAAATTTTAATGGTAATATTCTGTTTGTATCGGTTGCGGATGAGGAATCTTTATCATTGGGTATGAGACGTAGCACTGAACTGTTAGAAAAAATTAAAAATAAATTTGATTTGGAATATATTATTTTGATTGATTCGGAGCCACATCAGAAAACGGAAAAAAAAGAGGGCGTTTTTCACACAGGCTCTGTTGGAAAATTGATGCCAGTCGTGTATGTAAGAGGTAAAAAAACGCATATCGGTGATATCTTTCAAGGATTTAATCCAATTATGTTATTATCACAAATTGTAAGTATGACCGAGCTTAATTCTGATTTCTCGGATATTGTAGAAGGAGAAGTATCACCCCCACCTTCTTGGAGTTTTTTTAGAGATGGAAAAAAGATCTATGATGCATCTATACCGGAATCGGTAGGTGGATATTTTAGTGTTTTAACCCTAAAGCAGACACCGAAGATAATACTAGACCAATTACTTGAGATTTCTAAGGGAGCATTTGAAGACGTAATTGTTAAAATGAATAAAAATTACAGTAATTATCTTAAGAAAACTAATAAAGAGCAACTTAAACTGCCATGGGAGAGCAATGTTAAAACATTTTCACAAATATACAAAGCGGCCATTGAACAATCTGGAGACGAATTTCTTGTGGATTATCGCTTAACAATTGATAAGTTAAAAATAGATATAAAAAATAACATTATCTGCATTCCAGAAAGTAATCTAGCCATAATTGGTAAAACATTAGAATATATTGCTGATAAAACCCCGATGGTAGTTATAGCCTTTTCTCCACCATATTACCCCCATGTATCAATTAATGATTTTGAGAAGCTAGATAAAAGCATATCAGATATTGAAAAAGTTGTGGTTCACATTGCAGATGAAGTATGCGATGAAACTTATCATAAACGAAATTATTTTATGGGCATTTCTGACATGAGTTATGTAGCCTTGAATGAAAGCGAAAAAATAATACCACATATACAAGCCAACATGCCGCTTTGGAAAAACATGTATGATATCCCATTTGAAGTAATGAAAAAATTAGCAATTCCAAGTATAAATATAGGACCCTGTGGAAAAGATTTGCATAAATTTACAGAAAGAGTTTTGGAGAGGGATGTAATAAAACAGACTCCAAAATTAATATTAGGCGTAATAAAGCACATTTTAAGAGATGAATAAGATATTCATATTACCAAGTACACTTATTAAGCAGAAAGGCTAATCTTACAGTTAGGGTTCTCTAATAATTCATATCGCCTACTGCAGGTACAGATAGATTAATTCGTGTGCCTATTCCTGACGTGGTAACTCTGGAATTTTGCTTTACCACAATTAATCAAAAAAAGATCGCATCTCAAATGATTTCAAATCACTTGGAGATGTGACACTTTTTAATGCTATATTTTAATTCAACACCACTAATTTTTAAAAAAAAGTTGTTATTATGTATCAGAGGACAAATATATTTACAATACAATAAATAAACTATTAATATTGCATAAATAGCTATAATACCAAAACTTTATTAAATATAATTTTTATATTTAATAAAGTTTTGGTATAATGACATTATTGATTTCGACAAATTTATAGAGATGATGAATGTAGAATTTCAGATATTTATAAATAAAAAAATATGTAAGATGGTAATGGACTATTATGTTAGGTATATTTTAAGATTTATGTAGAATATTATATTTAGTATGATAAAAAATATGAAATGGAGGAATAATAAATGACACAGGAAGATAAAATTTATGAAATTATAATCTCAGAAGAAGGCCTTAATACTTATAGAGGAATAAATATTAGCGCAGAAACTATGGGTGAATATTTAGGAATTAATAGTGTAATGACTGATTTTGAATGGGATGAAGATCCAAATAAAGAAATAATTCTTTATGCTAAACTCTTAGAAAACATATCAGAAAAAGATGCTTTAGCTAAATTAGAAGATGTTGAATTTATTGATAAGGTAGAGGAAAGCATAGATATTTCTAGTACTGCAGACTCCATCACTACAGAGTCCATCACTACAGATGTTTATTAATAAATAAAGAGGTGCCCTAAGACAGAAAAGTATTTCTATCTTAGGGCACCTCTTGTTATACTATGCTAGTAATTGCATTACAAGAGGATTAACCTTCTTGCCATCATATTTTCCCTTTAGCATAGGCATACAAGCCTTCATAACCTTTCCCATGTCGCCCTTGCCACTAAAGCTATTTTCAGCAATAACTTTAGTGATAATTGCTTTTGCCTCATCGTCAGTGAATTGCTTTGGCATATAAATTGTAAGCATTTCAATACCTACTTCTGTTTCAGATATAATGTCTTCTTTACCTGATTGTTTCGCATAGCTAAGAGTCTCATTTAATTGTTTAATTGTTTTTTCTATAATAACGACTAATTCATCATCTGTTAGTTCTCTTTTTAAGTCCATTTCTTTATATTTAACGTCAGCCATTAAAGTCCTTAAATGAGTCAACCTAACCTTATCTCTACTCTTCATATATATAATAATATCCGCTTTTAGTGTTTGTTTTAACATATGTATTTACCTCCTAATTGATTTAGTAACTTCAGCAAGCTTTTTATATTTTTTAAAAATCGATACTGCATATATACATTATACTCTTATAACAGAATATGTTCATAAATAAATTATTTATACTACCAAGAAATTCTAATATTAAACTTATTCCAACCTTTATTATGCACAAATGAAAATTTTTACTTATAAGTTCTTCTTTATTAATTTCAATAATCTAGTGCATAAAACAAAATAACTACGAAAAAACACACAAAATAATATATTTAGATACATCTAATAGAGGTATAATAGCTATATATAAGTTTTGATCGGAGGTATTTATATTGCCTATAATTTTATTAGTAGTTGTAATTGTTTATTTAGTATTACCGGCATGGATAGAAGTAATTTTATTTATAATTAATATTTTTACACCAGATCCTATACCTTATTTAGATGAAATATTAATGGTATTGCCAATAATCGTAAAGGTACAAAAAATAAGAAAATTAAGAAAAGTAAAAAATATTAGAAAGTGATTTATTATTATATATAGATAAAAAATATTAAATCCATAGTTAAAGAAAAATATACATAGAGGAGGTTCAATTGCAATTTAAAAAAATAACGTTAATATTAATTTTAACACTTGCTCTTTCTGGTTGTGCAAATGATAGACAAAATTCAAATCACACAAATTCGAGTAATATAAATCAAAAAAATAGCAGCACTAAACCTGTCAGTGATAAAAATGACATTAATAAAAATACAAATTCTAAACCAAATTTAGAAAGTAATTATAATTCTAAAATTCCGTCAAAAACATTTTCTCCAATAATATTAGATAATATATCGGGTCTGCAGAGAAAAACTATTAATTGGTCATGGGCTTATTCACCAAGAGACAGTTCAAAATTATTATTAAAATATAATGGGTATGCTTTTGGTAAAACTTCAAAAAAAATAATTTATCTAACTTTTGACGAAGGATATGAGAATGGATATACAGCAAGTATTCTTGATACACTAAAGGTCAACAATGTTAAAGCTGCTTTCTTTGTAACTCAGCCTTATGTTACGGGTTCCTTTAATGGTATAAAAGACATTGATCTTGTAAAAAGAATGATGAATGAAGGCCATATTATAGGAAATCATTCAGTACATCATTTATCTATGCCCTCTATAACGAATGAAACTACTTTTGATTCAGAAGTTACAGATAATGAAAACACTGTAAATAATATAAGTGGGTTAAAGATGTCTAAATTTTTTAGACCACCTATGGGGGATTTCAGTGAACTTTCCCTTTATTACACTCAAAAACTTGGTTATAAATCAATTTTTTTTGCACTTGCTTATAAAGATTATGATCCTAAAAATCAACCCAATCCTGAAATAGCAAAAGCTTTTCTTTTAAAAGATACTAAGCCTGGAATGATATGTTTGTTACATGCGGTTTCGAAAACCAATGCTGAAATTCTTGACAGTATTATTAAAGAGTGGAAAAGTCGAGGATATGAATTTAGAACATTGAATGATCTTCATTAAAAAGTAAACAAAGTAGAGTCAAAATCTAGGTCAAGATGGGCTTGTATCTTTACAAGCTTCTTTTGTGTTTCATCTAGTGGAAAGAAATTGAAAGGATTATTAATTTAAAGTAAGTTAGTAGCATCATTTAAGTTTTTTATTGGCAAAGATGTTCAATTATATCATCATATACATATAATAAGGCTATAGGCATTACAAAAAAAGAATTAATGACAAGTATTTTAAGTATGATAGACTTGTTATATTTTAGGAAGTAAGGGGGAGAATAATATGTTTAGAGAAGCATGTGGGCAAAATAGTGGTGGAATCTATGGTACGCTATCATCGACCCAGTTAGGTAATAGTAGAACTTGGTGTAATGGTACAGGATTTATGATAGCGCCCGGTATTTTGGCTACGGCCGCGCATTGTATACATGTAGAAAATAATAGTGATAATCCAGTACATCAGCGATTTAATGTAATCAGTGCATCTGATATAGGGAAGCCACTAGAAAGTGCTTATTTAATTGGAGAAGATTGCATTAGAGATGTTGCTTTGTTGAAAATAGATAATGCACGGTCAACAAAGTCTCTTTTTCTTGATTCTGATTTTGTAGATAAGGGGGCTGCCTTTGGGACGCTAGGGTTTCCTCTTTCAACCACAAAGTTTTTGTCTACAGGCACAGAATTTAATTTAGTTGAAAGATTTCAAAGTGCATATATTTCAGCAGTTATTAATGAAACTCTCAGTTCTGGGAAAATATTATCAACATATGAGACAAATAATCTAATGTATGCCGGATCTAGTGGATGTCCAGGCTTTTTAGTAAATGGTAATATTTTTGGAATGCTTGTTGGTACAAGGATAAATACTAACACAATTAATGGTAAGAAAAATACAGAACAGGTGGCAATATCTTTATGGGTTCCATCAATAGATATTATTAATTTTGCTAAAAAGAGTGGGATAAAGTTAGAATAATCATTTGTTGTGTATATTTAAATCTTATTACAGAACACTTTTCAAAGGAATCTTTAAGAAATAAAGGAGTTATAAATTAATTGTTGAATTGTGTAAATAAGGTATTAAATTATAAATTAGGGTAAAATATATGGAGGCTTAAGGATTTTCAAATTCACTAAAGATAAAAAGGGGGAGGGAGTTTTGAAAGTAAGAGAAATCGTAGATTGTTTATTTGTATTGTGTTCCATTGGAGATGCCGTTGATACAGTAGTTACAAAAATGGAAGTAAAGAAAACATCATATGCTATTGTTGTGGACGCCGATAATAAGTATAAGGGCATTATTACAGCCATTTCTTTGATAGGATACATGCATCAAAATCGCAAGATTGATTTATTGGTACGTAAAGCAGAGGCTATTTTAGAAAATAATGATATAAAAAACTTGAAAAAAGTAGATTTTAATATTGTTCCTGTAGTAAACCTCGAGAATAATGTTGTTGGCGTAATTAGCATGACGAGTTTTGTACAATATATGTCCCAGGATGAAATTTTAAAACTTCAAAAGGTAGATTCTGTGCAATGTAAGATCAATTCAAAATTATACGCTAAATACACCATCGATGATATTATTGGTGGGAGCAAAGCTGTTTTAAGATTGAAAGAACAAATTATTGCAGCAGCCAAAACAAAGTCTACCGTTTTAATCACCGGTGATACAGGGACCGGTAAGGAACTAGTTGCTCAAGCCATTGTTAATCTTAGTAACCGTAGGCAGCAACCATTTATGAGGATTAACTGTGCGGCTATTGCTGAAAACCTTTTGGAGTCGGAGTTGTTTGGTTATGAAGAAGGTGCTTTTACGGGAGCAATTAAGGGTGGACGTTCTGGAAAGTTTTTAATGGCTGATGGGGGAACAATTTTTCTTGATGAAATAGGGGATATGCAGTTTCCATTGCAAGCCAAAATACTGCGAGTTTTACAAGAAAGAGAAATTGAAAAGGTAGGGGGGCAATTTCCTATACCAATAAACGTGCGAATTATTGCTGCTACCCATGCTGACCTCTTAAAAATGGTCAATGAAAAAAAATTTAGACAGGATTTGTTTTATAGACTGCATGTCATTCCTATCAATATCCCTCCATTGCATAAAAGAAAAGAGGATATACCCTTATTGGTAGATTATTACATAAGAAAATTTACAAAGGAAAATGATATGGAGGGTTTTAAAGTTGATCCTACTTTTGTTAAAGGGTTAGTGGATTACGACTGGCCTGGTAATATTAGGGAACTTCTAAATGTATTGGAAACAGTTTGTAGCATGTCAAATGGGTGTATTACTCATGAGGATGTACCTCAATACATGTATCACCATAGTTCCTTTGATAATATGGCAGAAGAATCAATAAATAACCTGAAGATATCTACAGATGAAGGCGAAAGAAATATGATTATTAATTCATTAATGGAATGCAAAGGAAATAAAAATGAAGTGGCAAAACACCTAGGAATTTCTAGGAGTAATTTATATTATAAAATTAAAAAACTCAAGATAGATATTTCATAGAAACAAAGCTAGTGCCATTTTATTCATGGTACTAGCTTTGTTTTTATATATATTGATAAAGTACTAATTATGGGACAGCTTGTACTAAGGTTGTGCTAAAATTAGAACAATTATGAATTTACACTTAATTGAAGCTTAGTGTACAGTTCAGTAGGAATGCAGAATTTAGATGATTTTATTAAAAAAATATTATTGGCATAGTTATTGCTCATTTATATATACGAAGATAAAAAGTAATAATTCTAATAGAATGATGAAAAGGTTTTCACAAAGATTATATAAAATCTAAATAAGTATTTAAGTATATTATGAGGAGGTATTTATATGAAATGGAAGGAAATTTATAAAAGTAAGCTTGTTAAACCGGAAGAGGCTGTAACGCATATTAAATCTGGTAATAGAGTCGTTGTGGGTCACGCAGCTGCAGAACCAACAGTATTAATTGATGCTATGGTAGCGAATAAAGAAAGCTACAGAAATGTAGAAATAGTTAACCTGGTAGTACTTGGTACAGCTCCATATGCGAAACCTGGCATGGAAGAATATTTTACCGACAATTCAATTTTTGCAAGTAAACATACTAGAGAAGCTATTGAATGTGGAAGAGCAAATTTTACTCCTTGCTTCTTTCACGAAGTTCCAAAGCTGTTTAGAAAAGGATATATGCCTGTAGATGTAGCTTTAGTTCAAGTTAGTTCTCCGGATGAGCATGGCTATTGTAGTTTTGGGGTATCAAATGACTATACGAAACCTGCTGCAGATTATGCGAAAATGGTAATTGCAGAAGTGAATCCTAGGATGCCTAGAACTATGGGAGACTCATTTATCCATATATCAAAAATAGATTATATAGTTGAAACATCTCATGAAATAATTGAACTTCAGCCACCGAATATAGGAGAGGTCGAAAAAAAGATTGGTGAGAATTGCGCATCGCTCGTAGAAGATGGTTCAACACTACAACTCGGAATCGGAGCTATCCCGGAAGCTGTGCTTTTGTTCTTAAAACATAAAAAGGATTTAGGAATACATTCAGAAATGATATCAGATGGAGTAGTTGAATTAGTAGAATCAGGTGTAATAACTAATAAATTTAAAACGCTTCATCCAGGAAAGATTGTCGTAGCATTCCTTATGGGAACTAGAAGACTTTATGACTTTGTTGATAATAATCCTTTAGTTGAAATGTATCCTGTAAATTATGTGAATAACCCTTGCGTCATTATGCAAAATTATAAAATGGTTTCTATAAATTCTTGTGTACAGGTTGATCTAATGGGACAGGTGTGCTCAGAAAGTATAGGTTTAAAACAAATTAGTGGTGTAGGAGGACAAGTTGATTTTGTACGTGGTGTAAATATGAGCGAAGATGGCATATCAATAATTGCAATACCAGCAACAGCTTCAAAAGGAAAAATTTCAAGAATAGTGGGATTGTTAGATGCGGGAGCAGTTGTTACAACTTCTAGAACTGATGTGGATTATATAGTTACAGAGTTCGGAATTGCACAACTTAAAGGTAGAAGTTTAAGAGAGAGAGCTAAAGCACTAATCAATATTTCACATCCGGATTTTAGAGAAGGACTAATGGAAGAATTTAAAAATAAATTTAAGTGTGAGTTTATTTAACGACATTTCAAAAGGAAAGTCTCCCACTTCTATAAGTGGGAGGATAACAATTAAGAATTGTTATCTACCCCAGAGACCTACCCAGAGGATAAATACCATAACAAATAGAAAATTTTAGTGGGAGGATAACAATTGAGAATTGTTATCTACTCCAGCGGTCTACAAAGGGGTAAACCTCCTTCTGAAGTCGTTAATATTGCAGCTCCGCAGGAGATGATTTAATAAGAAAAAAAACACCATTCATTTGGTGTTTTTTTCTTATAGGCTATAACCACTTTTTCTTTTTAAAGATTAGAATTTGACAGAAAGAAATAAAAAACATTAGAAATATAGTGATAAAATAACTATATTTAGCTCGTAATTCGGGCATGTTTTGAAAATTCATACCATAAATTCCCGTTATTATAGTAAGGGGCATCATAACTGTTGTAATTATAGTTAAAATCTTCATAACTTTATTCATGGAATTAGATAATTGAGAAGAATAAAGCTCTAAACAAGATGTAACCATTTCATGATCAGATTCGATCAAATCATATATGCGAAGAACATGATCATATATATCAGAAAAATAGATTCTATATTTTTCAGTTATAATATCATCATGCCTCAAAAGTGTATTTAATACTTCGCGAAGGGGGGAAACAACTCTTCTGAGCTTAATAACACTTTTCTTAACTCTCATAATATTATTAAGTGTACTTTGAACAGGATTATTCATGGATTCTCCTTCTAAGATATTAATTTTTTCTTCAACTTTGTCTGTTACCACAAATAATTGGTCTATTGCTTCATCAAGAATATGATACAAAACGAAATCACTTCCATTAGAGACAATATTTAATCCTTTGGATATATCATTCATAATTTTTTTTACGGATCTATTTTCACCATAATGTATTGTAATAATATAATTTGAGCTAATATATACATATATATTATTATAAGAAAACGCATTATTTGCATGACTATCAGATGTGACAAGAATCAAAAAATGATAATCATTATAATCGTTTATTTTACACCTTTTAGTTTTATGTATACAGTCTTCTATGGTGAGATGATGAAATTTGAATTTATTTTTCAAAAAATTGAAATCATCATCAGTGGGATTATTAATATTAAGCCAAAAAATTTCTTTATTATTTGATGTTTCAGAAAATACTTTATTTATTGTGGTAAATTCATGTATTTTATTATTAATATAAGTAATCAATAAAATCTCTCCCTTTATTGAATTATGGTGAATATAAATATTAACTCTATTATATATTAATATTGTTATAAAATATATTATATTTGAATATACTGCAACACAAAATGGGTAAACTATATATTACACTCGATATATAAAGTGTAATTCTGTATTCGAAGGGAGTAATAATGAATAAAAACAAGTTAGGAAAAACAAAAAATTCAATCAATGAATTAGATGCTAACAAAGGTAGTGGTGGCGCTTCAAACACCCAGATGTCTATTATGTATAATCTATCTAATAAGACTACGGACATTAATGATGTCGCTTTAGAAGAAAAGGAAAAATTAGATGATAAAACAGTTGCGAGTAAAGAAAATGTTAATGTTTTAAATGATAATATGGCAAGTATGTATAATATGTTAAAGAATAAGTAAGTGATAGGAAATATAAATTGTTTGACAAGTGTGTTGATTTAGAATATTATATATATTAACAATAATATTTATAAAGCTATGAAGGAGAGAAAGATATCACATTTGAAACCACAGAGAGCCAACTGTTGCTGAGAGTTGGTGTTGATAGAGATATGTAATAATCACTCTTGAGCTGCTTAGTTGAAATTGAAACTAGTGTGAGGATAAACTAAATCATAAGAAAAGCATAGTTTCGCATAGAGTAAACGAAGACGGATGCCTCCGATATAGGGATATGGTTAAAGAAACGTATTTTCTTATTTCTTTTGACCAAAAATAATGAGGTAATTTATAATAGTAAATTACGAACTAGGGTGGTACCGCGAATCTTTCGTCCCTATAAACATAGTTAGCTATGTTTATAGGGACGAAAGATTTTTTATTTTCTTAAAAAAGGGGGAGTTGTAATGTATAAAACTTTAAGTGCAAAGGTGGAAAATGGTATAGATGCTTTAGTAAGAGTTACAAATACTTTAAGAAGAAAAGAATTTAAAATAAAAGGGCTTGTAATGACGGAAGGTACAATTGATGGATACTCAGATTTAAGGATAACAATAGAAGAATATTCTAATTTAGGAATAGAACAAGCAATGATGCATCTTAGAAAAATTATAAGTGTATATGAAATTGAAGAATTTAAGAACGAGAATTAAATAAATATATTGAAGGAGGGTGAAATAATGAGGCTTAATGGAGCTCAAATTGTACTTAAGTGTTTAAAGGAGCAGGACGCAAATATTATCTTTGGATATCCTGGTGGATCTGTTATTCCACTTTACGATGCGCTTTATGATGAAATGGAATATTTCACACATATTAGGACAGCCCATGAACAGGCCGCAGTTCATGCAGCAGATGGTTATGCAAGGGCAACAGGAAAAGTTGGAGTTTGTTTTGTAACCTCAGGACCTGGGGCAACTAATACCATTACTGGAATTGCAACTGCCTATATGGACTCAATTCCAATGGTTGTAATTACAGGACAAGTCCCACGAAATATGCTTGGACGTGATTCTTTTCAGGAAATAGATATAATGGGAATTACCTTATCTATTACAAAGCATAGTTGTATTATAAAAGATGAGAAGGATTTAGCAAGTTCAATAAGAAAAGCTTTTCAAATAGCGAGAAGTGGAAGGCCGGGACCAGTGCTTATAGATATTCCGAAAGACATTTTTTTAAGTGAGGTGGAATTCGAAAAGGTAGAAAATGAAGATAAAAAACAAGAAACCACATTTGTGATAGATATAGATAAAATGCAAGATGTAGTTAAAATGATCAAGGCAGCAGAGAGACCTATAATTTATGCAGGTGGTGGAGTGAAAACAGCTGATGCTTCAACGAAACTATGTAAATTTGCAGGAGTAGGGGATATTCCTGTGGTAAATACATTAATGGGTCTTGGTACCATTCCAAGAGATCATAAATTATCCCTTGGAATGGTAGGAATGCATGGTTTTCGCGAAGCAAATTTAGCAGTTACCAATAGTGATCTAATTATAGCAATTGGTGCACGATTTAGTGATCGAGTAATTGGAAAAGCAGATGAATTTGCACCATTTGCAAAAATCATACAAATTGATATTGATGAGACGGAGATAGATAAAAATAAGGCAGCAGTTTTATCTTTAGTTGGGGATATGAATACAATTTTAGATGTTTTACTAACTTATATGAGCCAAAAATGCAGGAAATCTTGGCATGATGAGATAGCAAACTTTAAGGTTGTAGAGCATGCAAATAATAAAAATGTTCCTGATATGGAGGACAACCTCACGCATCGCACTGTACTTCAATGTTTAAATGAAGCTCTTGAGGAGGAAACAATAGTTACAACAGATGTAGGACAACATCAAATGTGGACTGCGCAACAATGGAATTTTAAACAACCTAGAACATTTATAACTTCAGGAGGGCTTGGGACTATGGGATTTGGACTGGGAGCCGCCATTGGAAGTCAAATGGGACAACAAGATAAAAGGGTACTTTTGGTAACCGGTGATGGAAGCTTTAGAATGAGTTGTAACGAGCTCCAGACTATTTCAAAGTATAAGCTGCCTATAATTATTGTTATAATGAATAATCATACCCTAGGAATGGTAAGGCAGTGGCAGAAAATGTTCAGCAATGAAAGATACTGTGAAACGGATATAGGAGATGAAGTAAACTATGTAAAGCTCGCAGAAGCATACGGCATTGAGGGGCACAAGGTTACAAGTATAGAGAAATTAAAAAATGTACTTGAAAACGTAAAAACTATAAGAAAACCAATGCTTATAGATTGTGTGATAAGTAAGGAAGAGGGAGTATATCCAATTGTTCCACCAGGAAAGTCAATTCAAGAGTTAGTTTTAGAATAGCATTGATATAACAAACGGCCCAGTATCAGAATAATCTTTCAAACATAATATATTGTGAAATCTATTTTTATGGAGGATATATATGTACTGGTGTCCGTATTTTTATAATATGATAAAATCAAATAATTATATAAGTATGAATAATTATATAAGTTTGGATAATACAAATCTTGTTTTAGATTCTCAAAATTATTATGGCATACCAAAGAATTTTCGCAAATCTTCTGATTCATTAAATATGAAAAGCAATAATGAAATTAATCTTAGTGGATTAAGCACATTGAACATTTCTGGAAGTCAACAATTTTCTAAGTACAATTTGCCTCTTGTAATAAACAGCATAGGAACCCTATTTCCTATAACAGTTGTTGACTTAAGACAAGAATCACACGGATTTATAAATGGAACACCTGTTAGCTGGGCTAATGCAAGAAATGATGCTAACATAGGATTAACAAAGAAGCAAGTTATGCAAGATGAATATAATAAATTAAATAGTATTAAATTAAATGTGCCTATGACTTATTACAATCATAAAAATATAACTATAGTTCCAATAAAAGTTGAAGATGAAAATCACCTTGTCAATTATAAATCACTATCATATATACGTATCACTGTTACTGATGGGAAGATACCTACAGATGATATGGTTGATTACTTTGTTAAATTAGTAAAATTACAACCTAACAATACTTGGTTACATTTTCACTGTAAACAAGGTATAGGGAGAACTACTACTTTTATGATTATGTATGATATGATTAAGAACTCAGAAAATGTTACGGCTGATGATATCATAAAAAGACAACTGATTTTGGCAAATTTTGAAGAGAGCCATATTAATTCTTTTAATAATAATGAAAGAATTAAATTTTTACTGAATTTCTATAATTACTGCAGGTCAAATAGTGATGACTAATATTAATTGGAGTGAGTGGATAAAAACTTTCAATAATAAGTTATTTCCCTTTACTTGTATCTGTGAAAACACATCTAATTATATTAAAAATCCTATAATTCCAGTTTACTTATATGTTATTTTTCAAGATGTTATGACGCAGCGAGAGCGAACAATGATAGCTACACTTCAAGGATTGGTTAATGGACAATCTTCTTTTCAGATATACACACTTAATTCCTCGCAACCAGATTATCAAATATGGTTAGATGATTTGAAAAATAATTATGGAATTTCATACAGAGTTATTTCGGACCCATGGAGATTATTAGATATATTTAATAATTATGTTGAGGGATATGTGCTTTATAATAATAAATCACTAAAAGATCCTTCAATAAACAATGCTTGCTGCCTTGCCTCATTAAATAATTGCATTGCAATTGATGAAGCTATTCAAGATAAAGTTAGGTACCATGGCATTACAAAAATAAAAGGCGACTGTAGAAATACAGATGAGAGATGGGCTTACGATAATTTATGGAATTGTGGACTCAACCAATCGATAGTAATTCAACTATCCCCAGACAAACTGGCAGCTTTAAGAGACTATGGCATAATGACCAAATCTCTAATGTTTTATGAGGATAAAGTAAATGATACAACTCTTCGAGATAAAATATTTTCATCTATGGGAGGGGAGTCCATTTGCCTAGGGTGGGGGCCAGATGAATTTATTAATGTTAGTACAACTTCAAAATATGGTATTAGTATGGTGGCTGCAGATTGGTCTTACAATTTAACTGTATTAAGTTCATTTCCTTTATTCCCTATAACTCAAAAAAAATCAATGGAAATTAAAGGTGAAAAAGATGTTCATAATGTAACATTTATTATGTCAGATGGAGATAATCAACAGTGGAATCTTGGAACTAATTATGGTTCTCACAAGTGGTATGGGTCCCCTGATAAAGGTAAATTTAATTTGGGGTGGTCATTAAGCCCATCTTTATACTACCTTGCACCTACTGTATTTAAATTATATTATGAAAGTGCGGCTCATGGGTCTACTAATGATTATTTTATAGTACCACCATCTGGAAATGGCTATATGTTCCCAAGTAAATTTGATAAAAGTGCACTCGGGACTTATATTGATTGGTTAAATGATTATATGGAAAAAGTAGATGAGAAATATATTGCGATTATTGATGACTCTTCTTTTCATAATATTGAGCTTTGGGATAAATTCACTGTTAAGTCTAATGTTCGCGGACTATTTTATCTTGACTATCATAGACACGATAACTATCGCGGAGAAATTATTTGGTCTAATAATAAACCTGTAGTGTCTTGTAGAGATTTACTTTGGGACAGTTTGGAAAGTGAAGATGAGCTCGTGCAAAGTATTAATAAGCGGGTTGACTCTGGGCAAGTAGATATTTATAACTCTAATAGTTACACTTTTGTTTATGTTCATGCTTGGAGCAAAAGCCTTAGTAATATTGAAAGAGTTGTGGAAAAACTCAAGAAAAATTTAAAAGTTAAAATAGTCACCCCTCAGACATTTATAGAATTGATAAAGAAGAATGTTAAACATTAGTAGGTTTTATAGTTCTACGTAGTATCTATAAATTAAAGAGCAGTTAATGAAACCCTGGTATGACCTCAGAGCTTCATTAACTGCTTTTGTGTTATAGATATGTGTCCTCATAAATTCACTATTTTAATTTAATAAAAGCATATTTGAATGCTGATATAAACTCTTTGCAAAAGTTCTTAAAACTGTAGTTTTTTATACCACAAATCAGATAGTGCATAAATATTCCTTTTCGGCCCCTTATCTCTTTTCCGAGAATTACACCAACACTTGTAATATACATGGGTATAACCCATCCTAGATCAATAGGGTTAAAGACTTTCATTTCTTTACCCTTTATATGAAGGGCTAAATTTTTACCAGCAGTTTTTCCTGACATTTCAGCAAAATTAACAGCTCGCCTTAATATAGTATTAGTCTTTTCGTCCTTAATAGCCGCTGAATCGCCAGCAACAAAAACCTCAGGATATTTGGGAATCGATAAAAATTTATCTGCGAGTATTCTTCCATCTGGCAAAGTATCATATTGCCCTGAAGGTTTTAAAGAAGTTTTAACACCACTACACCAACAAAAGAAAACATTGCTTATAAATTCTCCACTTTTTAGCGTTATATTTTCACCATCGAAGATTTTAATTTCATTTTCAGTAGATATATTAAATTTTAATTTGTCAAATTTGTTCAATATATGAGCTCGTGATTTTTCAGAAACCATTGGCAATAGTGTTTTCCCCAAATCAACCATGGTAACATTTATTTTTTTGCTTTCCTTTTCACATAAATCATACAAATTACAAGCGAGTTCAATTCCAGTAAAACCTGCTCCAGATATTACCAAGTTGACTTCTTCTCTTTCTTTTAGGTGATCTAAAAATTTTTTTCTTATATTTTCAGCAGATGATAAGGACTCCAAAACATTAACTTTATCTAAATTTTGGTTGAAATTAAAGAAATTTGTTTTAGAGCCTAAAGCCATAACTAAATAATCATAGGTATATTCATTCTCTTTTGTATAAATTTTTTTATTATCATAATCAATTGATGATATTTCTTCTTTTAAAAATTTTACAGCGGAAGGAATTAAATTAGTAATGTTTTCTGTTATATCATTTTCAAGGAGTCTATTACTAACTATTTCAGGTAAATTAGGTAACATGGTAGTATACCCTTGTTTGTTTATTAAAAAGATCTCATGCAAATTAGAAAGTCCTTTTGAAAGCTCTTTAGCTGCTTTTATACCTGCAAATCCACCACCAACAATAAAAATTTTCATACTTAATCATCCTCTCATATTTTATTAATTTACTATATATTCAAATATTGCTTTTGCATATTCCATAATTCATAATAAAGTCCTTCTATATTTAATAATTCATTATGAGTTCCTCGTTCAACTATTAAGCCTTTATCCATTACTAAGATTTCATCCATAACTTCCATATTTACTAATCTGTGAGTTACCCATATACAACTTTTATCTTTAATTAAATTGTGAAGCTCCGTAATAAGCTTTTTTTCTGTATTTATGTCTAAGCCTGCAGTAGGTTCGTCAAGTAATATTATTTCGCTATCTTTTAATAATGCCCTTGCAATTATAAGCCTTTTTATTTCACCACCTGATAAATTAGAGCCATATTGCCCAAGTGAAGTATTTAAACCTTCAGGAAGTTCTTTAATTAAATCCAAAACCTGAAGTTTTTGGAGTAATTTATTAATTTCATTTGTCGTAGCCAGTGTATTAGCGATTAGAAGATTTTCTTTAATAGTAGTGTTAAAGGTATATGGATTTTGATCTATATAAGTAAACACTTTTCGTATGTCGTCAATTTGTAGATTCTTATAGGAATCACCACCAATAAATATATCTCCCATTTGATATTTGATGTAACCTAGCATTGATTTAAGTAATGTACTTTTTCCACAACCACTCATTCCAACTATTGCTATTTTCTTCTTAAAAGGTAATTCTAAAGACAAATTTTTAATAATGTAATGTTTACCATCATAAATGCTTAAGTTTTTTATTGAAATATCATAGCTTGTAATTATTTTATTTTCAAGGTTTTTATTTGGGCTAAAATTATTGCCTATTATTGAGAAAATGTTTTTACCACTATTGCAGGAATCATTAAATTTATATATTGCTAGGGACATTGGTATTAATGCTTCAAAAGAAGCCATAATCATAAGAGGAAGCATGGAATAGTATATGCCACTCAATTTATTCGTTTCTACCATTTTTGAAGTTAACATTAAAGTTATAAGGATTAGAAGGCTTAAGGATAGTGAGTTAATGTTATCAACCAAGGTGTTAATTATATTTTGTTTTGATCGAAGCTTTGATAGTTCTTTATTTAGTTTCACAAATTTTTCTGTCAATTCATCTTTTAAATTATAAACTTGAACTTCTACTATGCCCTTTAATGTATCTAAGAGAATTAAATTAATATCATTTTTCAACTTACTTTTTCGATCTGAAAATGTCTCATTTATCTTAAAAAATATTACAGGCAAAACAAAACCAGAAAATATATAAAAGCCTACATAAATAACAGAAACCTCCACACTAAAGTGGGAAATAAACAAAGTTGTAATTATTCCCGTTAAAATTGCTATAATGAATGGATAAAACACTCTTAAATAAAAGTCCTTTAGTACATCCACATCATTAACTATTTTGCTGTATATATCCCCAGTCTTGAATTTAATAGTGTCTTCACTATAATTTTCATTGAAGCTTTTGTAAACAAAGCTCCGAATACTGCTTAACATCTTTAAAGTTGTGTCATGAGAAAATATCCTCTCAGCGTATCTAAATACACCGCGAGATATACCAAAAAATCTTACAACTACTATTAATATCATTAAGTCTAAAACATCAGGACGAAGTGCTGCCCTTGAGAGAAGTACCGCGGATGTTGAAAGTAAACCTATATTTGCAAGTATTGTAAAAACTCCCATAACTAAAGAAAGTACTATAAAAAAGAATTGCTTTTTCATAAGTAAATTCATAACTTTAAAAAGTCTCATGAATCTTCTACCTCCGAGGGTTCCTTTTCTAACTTTGTAGAATTCTTTTCTAACTTCGTAGAATTCGTTTCTATTTTCATAGAATTCACAAATCCATAATATTTGTATTTATTATCCATAAGCTTTTCATGAGTGCCCATTTCAACTAAATTACCAGCGTGGAGCACCAAAATTTTTTGAACAGTTTTTATTGTATTTAATCTATGAGTTGCAATTATTACAGAAGTAGCTTTTAGATAACCACCCATAAGACTTGTAAATAGATCCTCACTTTTGGAATCCAGGGCTGAACTAGGCTCATCTAATATTATTAACTGAGAATTTTTAACTATTGCCCTAGCGAGTGAAATCTTTTGAACTTCGCCTCCACTTATAGCTACCTTTTCTCCTTCTCCAATACTGGTTTGATATCCATTATTTAGTTTGCTTTGCAAACCATCGATTTTTGTTATTTTATATATCTCAAGAAGTTTTTCAGGTTTCATTTTTTTAATTCCCAATGTAACATTATTTTCTAAGGTTTTATTAAAAATATGTGGAAATTGAGATGTTATTGAGAGTTTACTTAATAATTCTTCTTTATTGATATAATTAATATCTTTACCGTTAATAAAGACCATACCATCGTTAGGTTTTATGAAACCACAGATAATGTTTATTAAAGTTGACTTTCCACTACCACTTTCTCCAACGATTGCAATTTTTTCCCCACCGTGAGTTTTAAAACTTATATTATTAAGCGCTTTTTTATCTCCATAGGAATAACTTAAATTTTTAACTTCTATTTCAAAAATACTTTCACATGATTTAGGAGACTCATCTAGTTCATAAGCACATTCTAATTCTTTTGTAAAATAATCTAGTGCATCTATAGCTACGTTGCCGTTTAGTGAGGCGTGAAATTTTAGACCTAAGTTTCTAATAGCCAAGTAGAAATCAGGTGTAATTATAAGGATAAAAAAAGCATTTAGGAAATCCATTTTGCCGTATACTAATCTAAGTCCTAAATTTACTGCAATCATGGCTGTGCTAATGGTCGAGAAAAGTTCTAATACTAAGGCAGAGGAAAAGGTTACTTTTAAAACCTCCATAGTTGCTTTTCTATAATTCTCACTTGTATTAAATACTTTATATTCTTGGATTTTACTTCTTCCAAATATTTTTAAAGTACTTAAGCCTCCTATCATATCTATAAAATGAGAACTTAAAATATTAAGTTTTTTCCACTGCTTTTCATTTAATTCCTTAGATTTATATCCTATAAGGATCATAAACAATAAAATTAGGGGATAGGTAATTACCATTATTAGTGCTGACCACTTATCTACAAATGTTGTTGTAATAACTATTGTGGATGGAATTATTATAGCTGAAGCAACTTGTGGAATGTACTGAGAATAATAAGGTGTAATCATTTCAGCGCCTTCTGTAAAGATATTAATGATTTCTCCTGATTTTTTCTGCTTGACCTTATAGGGATTGCCTGAAATAATAGACTTGAAACTTTTCGCCTTTATATATTCCTTTATTTCCTCTGAAGAATTTTTAATATAAACTTTAATGAAAAAGTTAGTTATTGCTTTAATAATAGCAGTTAATAAAAAAAATTCTAAATAAATATTTATACTGTTTAATGTTTCTTTCTTAATAAAAATTTGATTAACTATTGTGGCCAAAATGAAGGCACTTACCACTGTAAATATAGAATTTAATAATGGATCCATAATAACTAGTGGTTTATAAAGTTTCTTATAGCTACTCTCTTTTAATAATCTATTATTTATCATAGGCATTTACTAATGCTCCTTAATATTTTAAATCTTTAGTCGTAACTCTCTTTCTAAATATCCAATAACTCCATATTTGATAAGCTAAAACTATAGGTACAAATATTAATGCTACCTTAGACATAAGTAAAAGAGTATTGACGCTTGAGGAAGCATTAGTAATTGTAAGACTATACTCAGGTTTTATGCTGGAAACCATCACTCTTGGGAACAAGCCTAAAAATAGAGCCGTGACTGATAACGCTATTGAAAGTCCATTAGATAACATTGTAATTTTTGCTTTTTTTACGCTCATTAAATACCAGCTTAAAGCTAGAAGAATAAAAGCGACTATAGTAGAAACTACAGCTATTGCACTATGGAATAAATCTGTTTGAAAATAAGAAAGCAAAATAAGTATTGCTGCAGATATCATTGAACAAATACCAAGAGGTTTTGCTATTTTAATAGCTCTTTCCTGGATAATTCCTTCGGCTTTAAGAGATAGAAAAATAGCACCATGAAACATAAATATTAATAGTAGCGTTACACCAGCGTTTTATTGATAGTGTAAACACTATCTTTGCTTTATTTATTTAAAACCTTGCTATTGCAAGGGTTATAGCTGTTTTTAATATAAAAAAACAATGACCCCCTCTATCTGATATAATTGTTGTATCTCAACCCAA
>Ga0209125_1000883_pt1 | contig 33166 bp, 32 predicted proteins | sample BarGraIncub1131A_FD_184503 | JGI IMG/M metagenome (GOLD analysis project Ga0209125, IMG submission 184503) | Arctic peat soil microbial communities from Barrow, Alaska - Barrow Graham LP Incubations 11-31A (SPAdes) (version 2) | ecosystem: Environmental > Terrestrial > Soil > Wetlands > Peat... | reverse complement strand
GAATATCCATATCCTGGATTGTATCATCCGCGGACAAATTGCCGGTTCCTGTGACGGTTTTTTCAATTGTTCCTGCTTCTGCGGCAGCAATTTTTATGTTCTGATTGGCATTCGATGTCTTGTTTCTGCCCAGAATTCTGGGAACTGCCAGAACTCCCACTGCAATAATGAGAAGAACAACAAGTCCTATTATCCATTTCCTGCTTTTCTTTTTTTTAGCGGTCATTGTATTGCCTCCTGTTGAATATTTTCAATTCGTTTGTGAGGCAATCATAGATCTGCTAAATGAACTCAGTGTTAACTCAGTAGAGTAAAAAAAGAATGGAAGAAGAATATTTTCAAGTCAAGGGGTTTTGATCTGCATTTTCATATGCAAGCGGAAGTTCCACTGTAAATGTGGTACCTTCATTGTGTTTGCTGTCGAAGGAAATGCTGCCTTTGGAAATTTCAACGATTTTCTTGACGATAACAAGTCCCAGTCCGTTGCCGTCCTTCATGCGGGATTTATCTCCCTTGAAAAAGCGCTCGAAAATACGGGATTTGTCTTCTTCTTTGATTCCGGTTCCGTGATCCGAAATCTTGACCAGAACCCGGCAGGAATGCTGCATAAGTTCTATTCTGACCAAACCGTCGGGGTACGAGAATTTAATTGCATTCTGAATAAGATTCAGCCACACTTCCTGAAGAAGATGTTCTGCGGCGTTGATCCGGATCTCTTCAAGTTCCAGATCAAATTCGATATTTTTCTTCTTCCATTGGCCCTCAAGCAGAAGGACTGCTTTTCGCAATTGCTCATCAAGGAAGAAATCCTGCGCCTGTTCGCGGACCATATGGCTGTCCAACTCCGACAGCTTCAGAAGATTGGAGGAAAGATTTGATAATCTTTCACTTTCACTGGCGACAATCTCCCCGTATTCCCTCACCTGATCCATTGCTAATTGCCCCTCGGCAATCAAATTCGCATATCCCTTTATTGCCGTAATTGGAGTCTTGAATTCGTGCGATACGTTGGCGACGAAGTCTTTGTGAAGAACATCAATCGCTTTCAAGTCTTTCGCCATCTCATTGAAATTGGTTGTCAGCTGACCGACTTCATCCCGGCTGGTCGGCTCGACGTAAATATCAAAATTTCCTTTAGCGACTTCTTTAGATGCGCTGGAAATTCGTTTGATTGGCCGGACAATACTTCGTATCGCTATTAAAATCAGGATCGTTCCAACAATTGCGCTCAGCAGGAATGTTATTCCTGTAAGGTTCGTCACTCGAACAAACGCAGCACGGACGAATACCCGGTTTTCCGAGTTTTGCGTAAATCCGCCTTGGGCCAGAATTCGCATAACAACGCCAAACGTAACCGAATGCAGAAACCACCAGATTCCCAAAAAAATGACTGCAAATTTTGCATAGACGGATTTGAAAAAAAAGTGTTTCTTCATACGTATTTTTCCACTTTATATCCGAGCCCCCGAATGGTCTCTATTTTGAACTCCGTTACATCATCAAACTTTTCCCGCAGCCGCTTTATGTGTACATCAACGGTTCTTTCGTCCGTCTCATTATCAAATCCCCATATTTCATCCATCAAGTCCCGTCTTGTAAAAATCTTCTGCGGATAACTCAGGAGTTTGAACAGCAGGTAAAATTCCTTTTTGGGCAGCATAATCGATTCCTTTTCGGTGGACACTGTCAGTGTATTGTAATCAAGGGTTACCTTGCCTATTACGATTCTATGCTCATTTGCTATTTTTGCACGCCGAAGAAGTGCCTCGACACGCAGCAACATTTCATCAAAGTCAATCGGTTTGACCATATAGTCATCCGTTCCTGCCCGGAATCCGATTTTCTTGTCTTCAATACTGTCCTTAGCTGTAATCATAAGAATGGGGAAAGTATACATGGATGTTCTTAATTCATTCGTCAGGGTAATTCCGTCCATATTCGGCATCATAATATCAGCGATCATCATGTCAATCTGCGTCTTGTCGATCACGTCAAGCGCCTCCTGGCCGTCGCCGGCCAGAAAAACCCGGTAACCCTCCCGAATCAAATACGTTGCTATCAATTTTCGGATATTTTCCTGATCATCAACCACAAGTATTGTAAACATATTGAATTTTCCCGTCCCCTCTATACCGCTGATTTTGTCATTTTATCGCAATATACAGGTTCTACATGAACTGAAGATGAACGGATTTCTTAAAAATCCAGCATATACCGCGAAAACGAAAGCGCCGCCCGTGCGTCTGTGTCCAGTTCGGACTCATTCGCCCCGTGGCTGATGTCACGCCAGATTTTGATGTCGGAGCCAACCTGCCCGCCCATCCGCACAAAAGGCTCCATAACTGCAGCGCCCTGATAGTTGATATCTTTCAGTGCGCCGGCTATTTCGTGCCAGGGTGTCCGCCCTTTGCCCGGGCAGCGGCGATTGCATTCGCCGGTGTGGAAGTGTCCCAGATAAGTTCCTGCCTGACGTATTGCGCCGCCAATGCTGTCTTCTTCAATATTCATATGAAAAGTATCGAGCATTATTTTGACATTGGGGTGATCCACTTCCCGTACAAATTTCACTGCTTCTTCGGATGTGTTCAGCAAATAACCCTCAAAGCGGTTTAGTACTTCGAGGCAGTACCGGACGCCGCATTCCTGCGCTGTCTTAGCTATTTCTGCGACTCCCTCGACACTTCTGCCCCAGTCGCCCGGCTTGTCAATCGGCAGACTGTAATCAACGGGCCAATAAGAATAAATCCCGCCGCCGATCAGGTGGATGTCGAGCTTTTCAAGGCGCTGCATAAGGTCCGTGTAGAAAGCCTTTGCATTTTTGCGCACAGCGGGGTCCCATGAAGCAAGATTCTGGCCGGCACTGGGTCCATGACCGCACGTAAGTGTAATTCCGTTCGCCTCGGCGCATTCCCGTAGTTCCCGGAGTTTCCGGTCCGAATATTCCGGCAGCGGGGTTGCCGCTATTTCAAGAATATCAAACCCCAGCCGCGCCGCTTTCTTGATGTAATAAAGATAATCGGCCTGCCACTGCTGTTCCCAATAAGCGTAATAAATTCCGTGTTTCATATGTCACCTCATATTATTCAAAAACGAATCCGGGTCTTCCCTCCATTCTATACAATTTGACACAGAAATAAATATGCCGCGAAACAAAATTACTCTACGCTGTCAAAAGAAATCATAACCTTGAATAAATCTCCGTCAATTGAGATCTGGAAACTACCATTTTGCAATTCAGTCAGACTTTTCGCAATGGACAGACCTAAGCCGCTCCCCTCTGTCGATCGTGAGATGTCGCCTCTGACAAAGCGTTCCATCAATTCATCGGAGGTAATATTGAGTGGGTATTTGGATATGTTTTTCATTGTTATAGCGACTTTCCCGGCGTTTTTGATGATATCCGCATATACTCTTGTGCCGGGTTGGGAGTATTTACAGATGTTGCCAAGGAGGTTGTCGAATACCCGCCATAGAAGCCGCCCATCCGCCATTACGATCGCTGATTCTTCATCTTTTCGAATTACCGCCTCAATCTGGTTTGCTGCGAAACGCTCCGTATATTCGCCGACCGACTGCTGTAGAAATTCCACAAGATCCGTTCGTACCGGAACAACTGCAACATTTCCGGTCGATGCCTTTGAGGCTTCCATAAGATCTTCCGTAAGTTTTTTGAGCCTTCCGGTCTGTCTGTCAAGGACATCAATATATTCAAGAAGTTTTACATCCGTGATGTCTTCTTTCTTCAGAAGGTCAACGTAATTCAAAATCGATGTAAGCGGTGTCTTAATATCGTGTGAGACATTCGTAATAAGTTCAGTCTTGAACCTCTCGCTCTTCATTTTTGCATCAACAGCCTTTGACATGCCCTGACCGATATGATTGAGATTATCGCCGTGTGTTTTGAGGTCCCATCGCATATTCTTGGTGTCAATCTGGAAGTCGTAATCCCCATTCGCGAGCTTTTCCCCTGCTTTTTTGAGGCTCTGCATGTGGAGTACAAAAGCTAAGAGACAGACGAGAACAACAAAATTGAACATCAAACCCAATAGAAAGGGTATTGCCTTGACACTTCCCATGCCAAACACAAAAGTTATTATCAATATACCGTTGATAAATATATAGGAGCCATACAGAAGAATTGTCTTCCAGAGAAGAGAAAAATGAGAGAAAACTAAAGTCAGGAATTTCCCGAATCGGGCAATAAGCATCAGCACCCGATAGATAATTGTATTTTGCCACCATTTACCGGCTTTACACCTAGCTGCAAAAGACAGTATGAAGGAAAAGACTAAAATGGCCGCAATGCTTGCATAGGCAACGAAAGATGTAAGTTCGTTGAAAGCATTCGTTGAATAGGGATTTCTGATCGGCAGTTGCGCAAGCATGACGAAGGCAATAAGGATTCCGGCTGCAAAAAGATCCAATGGCAGCAGACCGAATCCGCTGAGGGTAACCCCTTCCCTGCCTTTTCTATATCCCACCGAGCTGATCAGCCAGACTGCCAATACAAGGGATAACACCACCGATACGGCCGAAATAACAACAATTGCGTATCGGAGTGAATAGAATGTATTGAATATCTGTAAATTCGTGCTGAAATCATCCTGCACAGTAATGGGATCCCTGACATATCCATCGATCGTGTAAATAACTTCATCATTATAATTTGTATACTGTCGTGTCATTTTATAGCCGTTATTCTGTTCGCTGTAATTAGAGAAAATCACATTTCTGCTTTCATCGGATATAGTAAACAGGAAATTGGAATTCTCCGGCGGGAATTGATATTTCATCGACTGAAGGGCTGCTTGTGTTTCTGCTTGAGTCGCTGTTTCTGAAAAATTGAGGCTAGTAAAATAATTGAAGGCAGAGCCGGAATATTCGTTTGCTTTATCCGAGCACAGCCGGGAGTTGTAGTAATTTCTTCCTTCAGCAAAGTATCCCTCTGAAAACAGATATATCGTGCAAAGGGTTCCTCCGAACGATGTGATGAGAACGATGACAAAGAGGGAAAACGCCAGTGTTTTGGCCAGAAAGCTGTATTTCAGTTTATTCATGATTTGACTCCTTTTTCGATTTTATAACCCTGTCCCCATACCACTTTCAGGTACCTCGGTTCGGCAGGGTCAATTTCCAATTTTTCGCGCAGATGGCGTATATGCACTGCGACGGTAGCCTCGGCTTTATATGCATTGTCATTCCAGACCAGACTGTAGATTTGTGCGGAGGAGAATACTTTGCCGGGATTTTCCATAAGAAGCTTCAGGATTTCATATTCCGTTGGTGTCAGTGACGCCGGTTCTCCGTCGATCGTCACCGACTTCGCCTGGTCACATAATTCTATGCCTCCTGTGCAGAGAGTACTTTGCTGTCTGACCATTCCGCCGAGGTGCGTATAGCGTCTCAGCTGTGCTTTGATGCGGGCGATCAGTTCAACAGGATTGAAAGGTTTGGTTATGTAATCGTCGGCGCCGATATTCAGGCCTAATACCTTATCAATATCCTCACTCTTGGCCGAAAGAAGGATAACCGGGATGTTGTGCTGTTCGCGAAGCATTGCAGTTGCTATAATTCCGTCGAGTTCCGGCATCATGATATCCATGAGAACAAGATGAATCTCTGCCGTCTCGAGAATCCGCAAAGCTTCTTTTCCGTTATTGGCTTCAAATGTCCGGTATCCCTCAGCCGCCAGATAAATTTTCAGCGCTGAGACAATATCCTTTTCATCATCGCAAATCAATATGTTATACATGTATTCACCCCCCATAAGTATTGTACGAAATGAAATATTAACAACCAAGGCGGTAAACCTTTAAGATTTTCTTAAGTTGTGTCAAAAGTGCTGATAATAGGAGATCGCCGGAACGAAATTGTCTTTCTTTGCCCATTATATATTTCCCGGGCTTTGAAAGGTATACTGTCAGCATAAAGAATTGGAGTGCAGCACAAATGCGCATCGAATCGTCCCGAAAATGATTTGATTGACTGCAGAAGGATGCCGGAAATGAACTATTCGTCACTTAGTGATTATCTGAAAAACGAATTCGGTACGAAGGTCTATAAAATAGCCCTCGATGCTGCCTGCACCTGTCCGAACCGCGACGGAACGCTGGATACGCGCGGCTGCATTTTCTGCAGCGCCGGCGGTTCAGGCGACTTTGCCGCAGACCGCAGCCTGCCGATATATAAGCAGATCGAATCCGCCAAAGCAAGAGTCAGCCGTAAAATCACAGACGGCAAATACATCGCCTATTTCCAGAATTATACGAACACATATGAGTCGGTGGAATATCTGGAGAAAATCTTCCTGGAAGCCATCACCCACCCTGACATAGTCGCCTTGTCCATTGCAACCCGTCCGGACTGCCTGCCCGACGGGATTCTCGACCTCCTGAGCCGGCTTAACCAAATCAAACCTGTCTGGGTCGAACTCGGCCTTCAGACAATCCACCCCTGGACGGCAGATCTGATCCGCCGCGGCTTCGACCTTGCCTGCTTTGAAGAATCGCTCGAAAAGCTCCGTGTGACCGGGGTCAAGATCATTGTTCACCTGATCCTTGGACTCCCGTTTGAATCGCGCTGTGATATGCTGGAGTCCGTCGGCTATATTGCCGCGCAGCCAATCGACGGGATCAAGCTGCAGCTCCTCCACGTACTTAAAAATACAGATCTCGCGGCGCTTTATGAACAGGGGGAATTCGCCGTGATGACAATGGAGGAATATATTGACCTTCTGGCAGAATGTATAGAGTTGCTTCCCTCCCGCATCATCATCCATCGCATGACGGGCGACGGACCGAAATCCCTTCTGATTGCGCCCCTTTGGAGCGCAAACAAGCGCGTTGTCCTGAATACAATACAGCGCGAATTCACGATAAGGGATGTACGGCAGGGAAGAAAATATATTTCAGGAAAGACCGGAAATCCGGAAAGGACCTAAACGGAATCGGCGCTTGCATCACTGACAGAATACATTTGTCTTCGCGAAAATAGTAACGGGATCTGTGAGGGCTATCACTAACCTCCTCACAGATCCCGCAGAATATCAGTTTTCTACACCGTTTGCTAAAAACAGCCTATTAATCACACACACTTACCCTGCCATCGAATACGGCACATAATACCACTCGGTCGATTCGCCGTACTCACTGTAGTCGATTTCTTCTCCCGTATCATTGTTTTTGATTTTAAATGCCCAGCAAGGTTCAAGTGTTGTCACCCAATCGGTTTCCGTAACTGTTTTTGATGTGTTCATATACACCAATTTCACATCTGTCACAGTATAATTCCCGTTCAGCTCAACGAATTTGTCGTAAGCGCTTATGATATCAGGAATTGCACATTCACTTATTTTGCAGCCGGAAGAATTCTCTGCCTGATAGATGTGGTTGATACTAAAATTGATAATCCCGTTCTGCGAATATTTGACATAGACATCAGCATTGAAAGATCCCGTATTCAGAGAATATTCACCAGTTAACTGATCTTGTCTCCAGTTATCTCTATAAACAGTGAGTCCGGTTAGCTCCTGGCGGAACTCAAAATAGTAGCAATCGGCATTGTCAGGGAACTGTTCGCTGCTTACCGCATAGCACACAAAGTCGGAGGATACACTGATTCCGAGCTTGTCCATTTTCTGCATAACCACATCAAGTGCCTGTGCCCTTGATGCAAAGGAGAGCTCCTGTTGGAGGGAATCCTTCTCTGCCTGTGTCAAATCCGCGAGCACGGGGAGAAAATACTTGGGATACTCAGCGATCTGATCTTCTTTGGTGCTGTACCCGACCTGATCGCTGAAATTCCCTTTGATATATATATCAACCCCGTTATCGTAGCGGTATTCATAATGCGCCCACCCACCTCGACCATTGACCCAGAATGTTATCGGTTTGCCGGTTGCAAGGTCGGTACCTTTGAACTCGACAAAATGCGGAACGGCTTCTTTTTCTTCCTGTGTACGAATCACAGCTCCTTCCAGTTCTTCTGAGAATGCACTGACAAACTTCCCGTCATTCCAGGGCTCATAATGCGTAATATATTTCTTTCCCACGGCATCGGGATTAAAGTAGTACCCCGCAGAGACTGGGTCAATCGCCGCACTTAAGTACACACCGTCCTGTATTTTTCCTGAGACCGAAAGCGTACCGCTGCTCTCTATTGGCGCCGAAAGAACGGTCTCTATTTTGGCTGAGAATTCATTTGACGCGTCAGCGGTCAATGCCATCCTGATATAGCTACAGAACACGTCCGCTCTCTTCTCCGTGATGGTGATTTTTGCAGCACTGCTGTCCGTACTTTCAGGGGACCAATAGAACATATCGCCGGCTTTGATCGTGCATTTTATCCCTGCGGAATACGTCACAAAGTCTTTGTCAGAAGCGGGTGCATATATGATTGCCCCCTTATCGGCTTCAACTGAAATCACAGAATCCGTGTAGATAGACGAATCCATTGTGAATGGGATACCGGGCAGTGTCTCGCTCTGGTAGGATAAAAGCGAGACGGCTTCTTCTGTTACCGGCGCCATTGTACCGTCCGCTGCATAAACACTAATAGAGAACGCATGTACAACAGGCGTCTGTATATTGGTTTCACTGCCTGTGACAGTTGAATTGCCAGACACAGAAGAGCCGGGTAATTTTCCGTTTTCTGCCGGCATCAGAACTCGTGCAATAAGAGCTCCGCCGAAAAGAACCATCAGGAGCGCTGCTACAGGAATCACCCAGTACATGCGAGTGGAATGTCTTTTCTTATGCAGTGAAGGCACGATTGGTTCAACAGAAGCTCTATTTTGAATACTGCAAATTCTGTCACGCAGGTTTTCATCGGGTCTTATTTTTTCAACAGTGCTGATGTAATCTGATATTTTCATACTCATCCTCCAGTTCAAGGCGAAGCTTTTCGCGTCCGCGTTTAAGTCTCATCGTCACTGATCCTGCTGAGGTATTCAGCATGACGGCAATTTCTTCAATTTTGTAACCTTCGAAATAGTGAAGATGGATAGCTACCCTGTATTTCACCGGAAGATTCATTACCTGGTTGAAAATTTCAGGTTGAGAATCTTCGGGCGAGGGACCGCCAATCAGTTCGCTGATTTCGTCAATATCCAAGGCTGTCCTCATTTTCCTGCTTCGAATCGAATCCTTGGCGGTGTTGGAAGCGACTCGAATCAACCATGCTTTTTCATGTTCATCCGACTCAAAAACCGGAGCCTTTCCCATATACTTCAGGAAAGTCTCGTGAACCGCATCTTCAGCATCTTCCTTGTTCGCAAGAATCACTACACATAGTCGATACAGCATTACTCCGTAACGATCATACGTCCCAGATAACTCTTTCATCGTAACCTCCTGGAATGCATTCTACTTATAAGACGAACCAGAAGCAGAAAAACTAACATTTATTCATATCGCGATAATATAAATACTCTTCATCCGATTTGCCTGCTTGAAGGGACACGGTTTTCGGCAAATCTCTTTTTTTAATTATTCCTTATTTCCAGTTGCTTCTGAAATGTTGTTTTCTGTATGCCTGCGGCGTCAGTCCGGTTTTTGTCCTGAATACCTGTATAAAGTGGCTTTGCGAGGAGAAAGCCAGATAATTCCCAATATTCAGGCAGGAAAAATCAGAATATTTCAGCATATTCTGTGCTGCTTCTATTTTTTTATCTCTTATATAACCGCTGACAGATTTGCCTGTTTCCGCCTGAAAAAGCTTTGACAGGTAGGTTTCATTAAGGTTGACATGTTTGGCGAGTATGCTTACGGTAATACGCTTCTGCAGATTCTCATATATATAGTCAATGCATAGAACGATATGCTTCGAATACACCTTGTTCCGCCGGAGCTGCCGCATCCGGCCTGCATAATCAGAACACATGGATCTGTGAAGTTCAATGAGCGGTTCGATGGATGTGCAGATATCGGCTTTTTGAATGTATAGATCGCTCAGGCTGTACGCGGTTTCGGAATTCATTCCGCCTTCCATACAGAATCGGGAAATCATTGCAACAGAGACAATAAAGTGATATTTAATGTTTCTGACTTCATCCTGCGACAATCTCCCCCTGCCCTCGGGATCATTAAGCGGAGATTTATCCATCAATTCTATGATTTTCTTCTGATCGCCGTCCCTCACCAGGCCGTAAAAGGCCAGTTCGTTCTCATAAGGTGAGTGATTTATATCGTTTTCCCTCTGCAGGAAAAGCTGGTGATTGAGTTCTTTGTTGGTATCGATAAAATCACGCCCCTTCTGTTGTCTGTTTCCAGGACACATGCCACAATTATGCTGCAAAAACAATGAATTTGATATAGAAGTACCTTTGAGTGAAGCAAAATGAAGGCAATATAATCGGCCGAACACGGGAGAGTGCAACTATGAGAAAATTCGAAGGATATTATAAAGGCGTCAATCTTGGCGGCTGGCTGTCACAGTGTATTCACGGCAAAAAACACTATGACACTTTCATTACGGAAAAGGATTTAGAAAAACTCGCTTCCTGGGGTATTGACCACGTACGGGTGCCTGTTGATTTTGAGGTGCTGGAAACGTCTGAGGGCAAATACATCGAAGACGGGTTCAAGTACATTGACAATTGCCTGGCCTGGTGCGAAAAATATCGACTTAACATGATTCTCGACCTGCACAAAACCGCCGGATATTCGTTTGATGAATTGAGTACTTCAGAAGTTTTTTTTGAAGATGAAGTACTTCAGCAGAGATTTTATAAACTTTGGGAACAATTTGCAATACGCTACGGCAAATATGACGACCGGCTTTCTTTTGAGTTGCTTAACGAAGTCGTGTCAGAAAAGGTTACCGAAAGTTGGAACCGCATCGCAAGGCGTGCCATTGAGACAATCCGCACAGCCGCTCCCGACATCCATATTCTAATTGGAGGAGTCTGGTACAACAGTGTAAATTCGATCAAATATCTTGACATGCCTTATGACCGGAACATAGTCTACAACTTCCACTGTTACGACCCGATGCTGTTTACTCATCAGTCAGCCTACTGGGTTGTAGACATGCCATCTGATCTTGTTATGGAGTATCCGGCCAGTCTTGCCGAATATGTTGAAGGCTCCAAAATCCTTGGCGAAACGATGTCCATGTCTCTCAGGATTCTTCGTCTGAAAACAATGGGCCCTGATTTGTTTGACGCCATTTTCACCGAAGCTGTGAAGATAGCCGAAGAAAGGGATGTGCCCCTTTATTGCGGAGAATACGGTGTTATCGATAACGCCACTTTGGACAGTACCCTGAACTGGTTCCGGGACATTCACAGTATATTTGAAAAGCACGCAATCGGCAGAGCCGTATGGTCTTACAAGAAAATGGATTTCGGTCTTGTCGAAAGTCATTATGCCCCCATCTTTGAAGAACTCGTTCAACTTCTTTAATAAGCCTCCTCAGTAATTTAGTCCCTCTGCAAAACGGATTTCCTCATCGGCAATCCGTTTTGGCGTTTCCGGACACACAATTATGCAGGGCGGCGTAAGTAACTATTCTGCTTTTGCACTAATGCAGCGTGCGGAATATAATAGATTGGAAATGATATAAGGGGTTAAAATCAATGAAATATAGATGTCTTGTACTTGACCATGATGATACCGTTGTAAACAGCACCGCTCAAATTCATTACCCTTCATTTATGAGCGTCCTGGCTAAAATCCGGCCTGAAACAAAAATAACGCTCGAAGAATTTTTTCTCGAAAATTTTGACCCGGGATTTTTTGCACTATGCAACGATATTTTATGTTTTACCGATGTTGAAACGGAATATCAGATTGCATGCTGGAAGGAATATGTCCACGGGCATATTCCGACAATTTTTGCAGGTATGGGCCGGGTGATTCAGCGTTTTCATGAAAACGGCGGACTTATTTGTGTTGTCTCCCACTCTTTTAAGGATAATATCATTCGGGATTACCGGGAAAACGGTCTGCCTCCTCCCGACATGGTTTTTGGATGGGAACTTCCAATAGAGATGAGAAAGCCGTCATCTTATCCTTTGGAGGAAATCATGCTGCGTTATCATTTGGATGCTTCCGAATTACTTGTAGTTGACGATTTGAAACCAGGGGCGGACATGGCAAAAAGCTGCGGAGTAGATTTTGCTGCTGCAGGATGGGCGCATAATATTCCGCAAATCGATGACTATATGAAGCGTAACTGCAATTATTATTTTTCATCTGTTAATGAGTTGGAGTGTTTTCTGCTCGATTAGCGGAATTTGCGGTATAGTAAATGAATATTGAATGTAATCAAAAAGGCGGTTTTATATGGCTATTTTAATCCGGGAAGCAAATAGAAAAGACATACCGGGAATTCTTTCCCTTTACTCTGTTTACATTATGGATACTACACACACTTTCGAATATGTCGTTCCATCCCTTACGGCTTTTCAGGATCGGTTTAACACAATCACAGAGCAATTCCCCTGGCTCATATGCGAGGTGGACGGCGAGTTGGCCGGATATGCATATGCCTCGACTGCATTCAAACGGGCAGCTTATCAATGGGATGCCGATCTGGCGGTATATCTGGATGACAAATTCCATCGGCAGGGAATTGCAACAGCTCTCTATTCCCGTCTTATTGATCTGCTGAAGCTTCAGGGCTATTACAATTTATATGCTGTGATCACTGCGGACAATACCTCCAGCATAGATTTCCACCGGACATTCGGCTTTACCGACATAGGTGTTTTCCATAAATCCGGGTATAAGACGGGCGTCTGGCTTGATGTTCTCTGGATGGAGAAAAGCATTCGCCGGCACAATCTTGAGCCGGCGCCAACCATCGCCTGCAGGGACCTCGATGCAGCTGCCGTGGCAGCCATCCTCTCATCTTACAGGATATAAAGCAAATCCCCCCATTATAGCTAATCTTGATTATTTATCTAATACAGCACATTTTGCATGAATAAATAAAACAAATATTCTGTTCTCTCAGCCTGTTTATTACTGTGATTCCTGCTCCTTGATCTTGTTTTTCCAGCATTTGCAGCACATCGCGATATAGCTGTCATTCCCGCCCAGAAACACCTGTTCCCCGCTGGTTATGATTTTTTCATTCTCATCGATACGGGCATTGACGGTCGCTTTTGAGCCGCACCCGCATATGGTCTTAATCTCGGTAATGGAATCAGCGAGCTCAAAGAGACGGCGGCTTCCGGGAAACATATGGGTGAGGAAATCCGTGCGCAGGCCAAAACAGAGTACCGGCACATCGTAATCATCTACAATTGTACGAAGGTCATCAATCTGCACAGGCTCGAAGAATTGACATTCGTCCGCAATAATAACATCGACCTTATGAGGCAGAAATTCCCTGAATCGTTCAAGTATATTGGTATCAGGCATAATATTCTCAGCCGTATCCTCGATCCCGATCCGGGAACGAATGACAGTAGTTCCGTAACGTTCATCCGTCGAAGGCTTGATGAGCCAGACTTTCATATTGCGTTCTTCGTAATTGAATTTTGCGATAAGTGCCTGCGCCGTCTTGCTGCTGCCCATTGCACCGTATTTGAAGTATAATTTCGCCATCTCTTTTCTCCTAAATAATGATATTCATCCGTTTTGATTACTTTGTTACACCTGTAATATTGTTTTTTAATTCAATAATGGAATTTTTAACCTGAAGAATCATTTCATCGGCTGTCAGGCCGAGCGGGAATACAGGACTGCCATAGGCTACCTCGACTGCATACTTTCTCATTCTACGGAAGTTGAACAGTTTGGGAAGTTTGCTTCCCTTGGGATACACGTCATACGCGCCATGAATATATGCTGGTATGATCGGAACATTTGAATTAATGGCAAGAACAGCCGCACCCTTTTTGAACATACCCAATTCGCCGTTTATACTTCTGGTGCCTTCAGGATGTATCAGAAGACCCCACTGTTCCGTAAGCTTCGATTGGCAGCATTTCATGGTCTCCGGACGAAAATTGGCACGGTCAACAGGAATCATCCCGCAGATCTGCGAAATTACCCGGCTGACATATGTGTTATTCAGGATTTCTTTCTTGGCCATGCAGCAGAATTTGTCGAATCTTCTGCGATTGAAACTGCTGGTAAGCCAGAGAAAATCGAAATTTGATACATGATTGGCGCACAGTATATATCCGCTGTTTTCCGGGATCACTTTCTCGTTTGACACTTTGATCTTATAAACGATGCGGGCGAGGTTGCATACATTTCTGAACAGCAGATAATCCCCAAGTCTTTTTCTCAGGGGGTATTTTGCCGATTCTTCATACTTTGCAGAATTTTCGTCATGCAGTCTGATCAGTTCGGCCATATCTATAACAGTCATATCATGGTTGAATGCCTTGTCCACCCTGAATCCGTACCTGTCTTCCAACCGGATAGCCAGGTCGATTGACTGCAGGGAGTCAATGCCAAGTTCCGCAAACGGTCTTGAATCGGCGGAGACAATACTGCGGTCAAATTGCCCGACCTCAGCAATCATATGAATGACTTCGTTCTCTATGCTGCCATGTTCCGGATCACCGGCCGCACGAGCGGTTCCATGCATCCTGCTGTTTTCAGGGGCCAGTCTGTCCTTTTCCTCAATGGCAATTTTCTTCAGTAAATATCTTTTAGGCTTTTGAAGGGATGTTCTCGGTATTTCATCCACATAATGCACCTGCACTATTTTGAGGTGTGCCGGAAGCTGCGTCCCGATTCTGTGAAAATCCAGGGACATGCTCTCCTTATTTACCTTCAGATCCTGCCTGACGACAAAAGCATGTACTTCATCACAGCATGAGTTTGACGCGGGAACACCGCAGACAACCATTTCCTTTATTCCGGTAATGGCGGCATATGCTTTCTCCACCTCTTCCGGGATAACTTTCTTGCCGGACGCCAGTACCATATTTTCTTTGCAGCGGCCCACAATTACATAGTTGCCGTGCTGATCACGCCGGCACAGATCGCCTGTCCTGAACCAGCCGTCTTCGAAAGCCTGTGCCGTGAGTTCCGGTTCCCGGAAATAGCCCTTCATCATGTATGGCGACTTAATCAGTAATTCGCCTGATTCGTCGATTTTAACGGATACATCGGGATAGGGTCGTCCGCATGAATTTGCTGTCAGCTTACGGCCATAGTTTCCCAGCGTCGGGATATTCGTCTCGGTGGCCCCATAGGTAACAAGCATATTAAATCCGGTTCCCAGATAGAATTCAGCCGTTTTTTTGTCCATCGGCGCGCCGGCCGAACAGAAAATTTTAATTTTTCCGCCAAAACCCTCGTGTATGCTTTTAAAAAGAACCTTACCGAGGTTAATTCCTGTCTTTTTGCGAAGCGAGAGGCAGATAGGGAAAAACAAATTAAAGAGCTTTTTTGTTTTAGGGTCGCTCTCGATTTTTTTATCGATTTCAGTTTTGAAGAGCTCAAAGACCCTCGGTACACAGGGAAAAAGGGTAGGTCTGTATTCTGCAAAGGCTTTTTTGATTGCAGCAGGCGTACTTTGCTCGATAAAGCGGACATCTGCCCCAAGAAGCATCGGCGCGAGAACAGAACAGATCAGTCCATATATGTGGCTGTTGGGAACAACCGCAAGATATTTACCCTCGGAAGTCAGTTTGTTGCTTCTGGCACACATCATGGTTGACTCGACTAATGACTCATGGCTGTGCATGATGCCGGCCGCCGCACGGGTTGTTCCTGAGGAATAGATGATTGCTGCTATACTTTCATCACCATCCGATGTCGGAAGCTGCAAAAAGCTGCCTTTGGCTGTCTCTTTGAAAAATTTACCGTGACTGAATATATCAAGGACCGGAAGCCCTGTGGGAACCGTCTCAGAAATTTTATTGTTGACCTTAGGAGATGCGAAAACGCACCGTACATCCGATTTATTGATGAGCTGGATCAGATCGCCGGCTAAAAGCGACGAATCCAGAAGTACAGCAGTACATCTTGCTTTTAGTATGGCCAGAAATGCAATATTCCATTCGGGCGCGTTCTCGGAAATCAAGGCGACCCGGTCCCCGCTGTGCAGGCCCTGAGCCGATAATCCGGAAGCCAATGCGTCCGCTTCTGCAAACATTTCCGAATATGAGAATGTCTTCGTCCCTTCATTCCCGGTTGTGACTGAAAGTGCCAATTTATATTTGTTTCCCATGTTGTTTTTGAAAATAAGATCAAAAATGTTCATGCAGTGGTGTCCTTCCGTGCAGCTTATATGTAACTGGTAAGTGTTGGTTACATCGCGGTTGTCCCGGAAAATTTACCGGGATCTGAGTGAATTTATGCAGACAACGGACAGTCATAATACTGTTGATTCCATCATAACAGTGATTTTCATGTATGCACGTGTTCAGATCGTTAATTTTATAGAAATTTCTGATAATCTTTCCAGTTATTTTCTAAAAGGATGGGTGTGTCCAAACCGTACGGGCAATGATTGGCACAGTGTCTGCAGTGCGTGCAGTCTTCAATCTTTTTCATTTTCGCCTTCCACTGGTCGCTCAGATAAACAGAAGCGGGGGCACGCCGGATCATCAGGGACATTCTCGCCGCGATCGGAATTTCTATGCCAGCCGGACAGGGAAGGCAATAGCCGCATCCCCTGCAAAATGAAGATCCCAGTTCCTTCCGGTCCCGCTCTATCACTCCGGAAAGCTCAGCGTTCATGACCGGGGGGGTAACGGCATATGACAGAAACTCATCGAGTTCGCTTTCGCGCTGGATTCCCCAGATTGGAAGCACGTGATCGAATTGCGCAAGAAAAGCAAACGCGGCCGCCGAATTCGTCAGAAGTCCGCCGGAGAGCGCCTTCATGGCTATAAATCCCATATCCCTCAAACGGCAGAGCTTGACAAGCTCAATTTCCTGTTCTGTGGCCAGGTAGCTGAACGGAAACTGCAGAGTCTCGTACAAACCGGATTCGACCGCTTCCATTGCAACGGGAATCCGATGGTTCGTTATCCCTATATGCCGTATCAATCCTTTGTCCCGGGCTTCCAGCATGGCTTCATACAGGCCGGTTCCGTCACCTGGTTTGGGACAGAAGGCAGGATTGTGGAACTGATATATATCCAGATAATCGGTTTGCAGTTCTGACAGGGATGCGTGCAGCTGATCCCAGAACTCATTTACCTTAGTTGTCATGGTTTTGGAGGCGATAAAGATTTGGTCACGCACATCATGGAGTGCAAATCCGATTTTCTGCTCGCTGTCCGAATAGACTCTGGCTGTATCATAAAATCGGATGCCATTTTGATAGGCTTTTTTAAGAAGGCCTGCCGCTTCATCATGGCTTATTCTCTGGATGGGCAATAACCCAAAGCCATTCCTCGGAACCGTGATCCCTGTCTTTCCTAAAGTCACATTATTTATAGAATTCATCACTTACAATCTCCCTTGTGTATGCTATTGGCAGGATAGCCGGCCCGGTGTCGCTCTGGATATAGTGGAGGAACTACCAATTGTTTACGGCATGCTCTGCGAAAGATATCAGGTTATCAATTTTGAGTACCGTTCCATCATCAAGTACCGCCTTGCCGGCAAATGAACCAAACATCTGATGGCAGCAATTGTCGACCCATAGCAGCCGGGTTTTTGTTGTGCGGTCATAAACGGGTGTAAAGGTCAGATCAAGTCTGCTGTCTTCATCGTAAAGATGCCACGGTTTCATATAATCAGTACCCAGGTCAAACTGCACATCCCCGAGTTTATGGACGGTATCTCCGAAGAACAGTATGTTTTCTGTGGCGTTTTTAGTATTTCCAAAGCCGCATCCCAGATTGAACCCGAAAATTTGCCCGTTAATGCGGCCGGTACCATTGCTCCAGTACCACTCATTGTGGAATGGCCAGACGCCCCTTCCCCAATCGAGCAGTCCAAAGGAATCATCCTGCGAAAAATGATACGCCGTCCCGTTATATCTGACTATGCCTTTCGCCGTCATGCAGTTGATTTTATGATTGTAATAGAATGCACTGGACGACTCATCAAAGGGAACATTGATAACCAGGGAATTTGCATTTTCGCGTGTTAGAACGATGTCGGCTTCGAAGTCATCCCACTTACAATATAGATATCTTCTGTCCCCTTTTGTCTCAAAACGCATCATCTTCGCTTTTTTCCCGTATGCAAGCACATTATCTTTCTCTGCATCCTCGGGCATATGCAGGGATCCAAACGGGAGCACAAGGAATTTGCCTTTTTCAGCCAGCTTTTCACCCCGGGCAAAATCAAAAAGCATGGCGTTAACCTGTCCGGCATATGCTGCATGTCCAATAGTAAACTGAAGGCACATCCTGCCGTCCGTCACTTGATAGAAGTCCCATTCCTTGATTCTGTACGGCGGTGCCTTGATTGCTTTTCTCTGGTATGTCAGTACACTTTTTGTAGAGTAACCAGGATTTGGCGACCCATCCCTGTTCAAAACAGGTCCCTGCTCTAAAAATTGCTGCTGCATCGCACATCCCCCGTTCAAGATAATTTGCAGAATTGAAAACTCTATGATTATCATAATACTTTATAGCCATAAATGCGATGCGTAATGCCGGACAGCAGGAAAATCTGATTCAGGTTCTTTGTTCAATTACATGAATCAGCTATACTGAAAGAATAACAGGACAGAGGGGATACATTATGAACAGGAAAATAATTTTAAGTCTGGCGATGTGCGTTGACGGTTTTATCTCCGACTTAGACGGCGGTTTTGATTGGATTGCCAGTGATGGCGATACGACACACAACACAAAAACCAGTGGGATTATGCCGCCTTTTTGAAGGGCATCGATGTTGTGGTAATGGGTAAAAACTGTTACGACCAAAAATTGCATGAAGATTTTAATGACAAAAAAGTATATGTCGCAACCTCGAAGCCGATAACCGATTATGATAATATTCATTTTATAAGTAGTATGTGAATCAGCGGATCTCAAAGGATTTTTCTTCCGGTCTGGGATCTGATTTTTGTACATCAGAGCGAGTGATTATTATGAAGCCATTACCGTCTTTCACAACTTTTAAAAAAGCGGCGATCCTGTCTTCATCACCCTGTACCTGTACTTCCACACTTCCGTCACTATGATTGTGCGCATAACCGGTAAGCCCGAACCAGCCTGCGGTCCGGTATACGAAATATCGGAATCCCACTCCCTGAACTCTGCCCTCATAGCGGATAAGGTATCGCACCATTTTTATAGAAATCCTCATATTTTACAATTTTGCAGGCCGTTTCCCTAACTGATATTTTATCATATCCGGACATTTCCGTTTTGCACAAAAAAGCTGCCCGGACATAATAGTACGGGCAGCTTTTCTGCGTTATTTATTCTTGTGTTTCTTCAATGGCTTAGCCTGATGCGTCTGTGCGCACTATTTTCTAAGTTCCGACTTTTTCCTGGCATATTCCTCTTCGTTAATTTCGCCGCGGGCAAATCTTTCATTCAGAATATTCATAGCGCTGCCGATATCCTGAGTAGAATTGCCGCCATTTACAGGCTTGTTTGTCGATTTGTTTCCCGTCAGAACTACTATCAAGTAAACAACCAACCCCAATAACAGCAATCCGCCTATCATCATGAAGAAACCACCGCCAAAACCCATGTGACGGCACAAACCGCCTAATGCAAAAAATCCATTTCTCATCATAAAACTACGATCCTTTCCTACAAACTTACACTTGTATCATTATATTCTCATATTTGTGTGAAGATATTATGTAGATTTGGCACATTCCTTATGCATACCGGAATTGTAATGAGCCGGACACATCAGAAGTATCCGGCTCATTACAAATATATTGAAAAAAAGGAGAGCATTTTAGATTGTCTATACGACAAGTTCCATCCTCTGAATAATATGGTCCTGATATTCCTTATCGAGTTCTACAAAATAACCGCTCCAGCCCCAGACCCGCACAATCAGATTGTGATAGTATTCAGGGTGCTTTTGCGCATCAATCAGTGTGTCGCGGTTAACGGAATTCAATTGCAGCTCATGTCCGCCGAGATCTACAAAAGATTTGACCAGCATAGCAACTTTCTGCATGCTTTCTTTGGAGCGGAATACCGTATCCTGAAGCTCGAGTGTCAGGGGACCACCATTGATTGTCAGTCTCAAATCAGGCTTGGTGAATGATTTGATAATGGAAATGGGTCCCTTGCAGCGGCTGAACAAACTCGGTGAATAATTGGCTGCAAGTCCTTCCCCTTTATGCCGGCCGTCCGGAGTTGCCGGGATATCCCTTGCATGCCATAGAAAATACATCGCAGATCCGGTTCCGGCACGGAAAATTCCGCCGCGTTCATTTGTCCGGCCCTTAAGGGAAAGCGCAAAGTCCCGCAGCAGTCCGCCTGCAATCTCATCGACATAATCGATATTGTTGCCCATCTTCGGGGCATCATAGCGGAGTTTGCCGAGCAGCTCATCGCTCCCTTCAAAATCATTTTTGAGTGCGTCTATCAGTGTTTTCTTATCAAGTGACTGTTCTTCAAAAACGTATTTTTTGATGGCCGCCATTGAGTCCGCAGCCGTTGCAATTCCCGACCCATGAAAGCCATAATTGTTGTATTTACACCCCAGAGAAGCGTCTTTGGCTTTCATGGCACAGTCGTCCATCATCAGGGAGAGAAATGGGGAAGGGAAAATATATAAATTTTTAACCTGTTCGGACAGCTGATCTAACTGTCGATTGATCGCTCCCCTGACACAATTTTCAAAATCTTTATATGTGGCACATTGTTCGAGTTGTTCCATAACTGCATCTTCGACGGCTTTCGCGAAAGACAGCGCTCCGATATTGACGACATCCATCGCAAGTCCCGGGATGATGAATTCCCAACAGGCTGCAACCGTATAATTGTAAGCGTCCTTTTTCTCATAACCCAAATTTATCAGACCGGGAATCACGACATCATCATTGCAGTACTGCGGAAATCCGAGCCCCTGTTTGGTTAACTCGGTCCCAAGTAAATACGTATCCATCGGCGTGTTTTTGTGAACCCGCAAATTGATTTTGGGATCGATCAGACTCACCTCGAGACTGGCCTTCATGCAAAGCTCGGAAAGTAGATTATAGCTGTCGCTTCCATCCTCATTGAGTCCGCCCAGCATCATGCTCTGCCCGTTGTCGCCCTGCTGCATACCGGGATATAAATCACTGTCGCGGTTGAATGTGATGAAAAATTCTTCCAGCAGTTCGAGTGCGCTGTCATAATCGTACAAACCCAGATCCATGTCCTTTTTCAAATAGGGATATACGTACTGGTCAAAACGTCCGATTGTGTTGTGGTAATTCCGGCTGCACCACAAGGTAAAATGCAGAATCCGGAACATCTGCAGTGCTTCCAGCAAGTTCTGCGGAGCATTTGCAGGCACACGTGCGAGGGTTTGCGCAACAATCGGATTACCTTGTTCAAGCGCCGTGATACGGTATCGCTCCATCAGTGCTTCGACCGAGTGCAAAATATTGATCTGAAGTCCAAGATAGTGTGCGGCCTCCTCATTTCCCTGCCCGGTATACTGATCTTGATACCTTGTCAGTTCGTCACATTTTGCATCAAATCCACTGTCCATAAGCTTTGTATAATCCACGCAGATATTGCTGATATCTCCAAGTTCATGAATCCAGTGTGTTTCCTTCAGCGCTGCCAGTTCCGCCCCGGTGAACAGTTCAGGAATGGTCGTAACGGTGCGGACCAGGGTAATTCTTTCCCCTGCAAAAATGACGGGCTGCTCCTGATCCAGGACATACTGAAGCCGCAGTGCTGCACGGTCAGCATCCGGAACGTTCTCCATACTGAAGCCCGCGGCCAACTCGTATGGATCGGCCGGCTGTTTCCGGAAGCTGTGATGTTTTTTGTCGCGGATGAAAAATGCAAGCATTTGCTTTGTTCTATCTGTCATAGCACACTACTCCTTATGTTGTATTCTTCGAATATTCTGCCTGAAATTGATATCTCCTTATCTATGTCAAACAACGGTTCATAGGCTCTGCCGACCGAGGAATATTTGGCGCCTGCTGTTTTGTGGTAAGGCAGCAGTTCAATTTTTTCTAATGCCTTTGCCCCTGCGATCCATTCTGCTGTTTGCCGGAAATTCCGTTCATTATCATTGACGCCTGGTATTACAGGGATCCTGATGACAAACGGAGTATCACCTGCACAAAGGATTTTGGCATTCTGCAAAATCATCTCGTTACTTGCGCCGGTATATTTCATATGAAGATCGTTGTCAAAAATCTTGATATCCATCAGCACATAATCGAGATGGGATATCACGGTCTTAAAGGTCCGCGAATCGGTAAAACCGGATGTTTCCATCGCTTTATGTACATCAGGAAGGAGCTGCAGAACTTCTGTCAAAAACTCCGCCTGCATCAGTGGTTCCCCGCCGGAAAAGGTCACTCCTCCTCCGCAGTGTTCATAATAATCACTGTTCTCATGGATGGAATCTGCCAGTTCCTTTGATGTCATCCATGTTCCGGCAATCCGACGAAGCCTTAATGGGCATACATTGACGCAGTCGCCGCAAGCAGTGCATGATTCATGCACACACACATCGGTACACTTTCCGCAGTGTATACAGGATGCAGATGACACCATCAATTCCGGCACATTCTGAAGGCCTTCCGGATTGTGGCACCAGTTGCAGCGCAGGGGGCAGCCCTTGAAAAATACCGTCTGCCGTATTCCCGGTCCATCAAAAACGGCAAACTCTTTGATATCAAAAATCAGGCCTTTTTGATTCATACTACTGCTCCATGTGTTGCTCTTACTTGTATAGTTCCGTATTTCATTACGTTTATTTTTTTATCCACATTATCGTTAATGCAAGCTTATTCCATTCACCTGGATTTGTCAATACTCATATAACAGATAGACGCAAAAAAAGCTATTCGCATTATTATGCGTTTAGCTTTATTCTCATGCACAGGATTCTGCCGTTACCAGTTATGGGAATGTTCGGCAAGCTTTACACTCAAAACTTTTTGAATTGGACTGGTGTCCGGGGATATCCGGTCATCGTCACTTTTTTTCATAAGGGATATCAGAATATCAACAGCATGGCCGGCGATTGATCCCTCCGCCGAAGTTACGGAAGTCAGTGAGACCGGCAGAATCAACCCGTCAAGGATATCATCAAACCCGACGACCGGAATCCTGTCTGCAAACCGGTGACTGTCCTGCAGCACCGTAATCGCTTCGAGCGCAAGCATGTCGCTGAATGCAAGTACTCCGTCGAATGGGAGCTTTTCATCGAGCACCTGTTCAAGTACGCTCTGGCATTGGGCCGACTTGATTCCGACATGGCGAATATAGCGTTGATCACAGGTCAGACCTTGCTCACGGTGCGCCTGGCAGAATCCATTCTGGCGTTCGCTTGCACTTGAAATATGGGACGGACCATTTAGCATAAGTATATTATGACACCCCTGGTCCAAAAGATAGCGGGTCGCAAGACACCCCCCCTGAACTTCATCAGGGACAACATAGTTGATGGTCGGATCCTCCCAGCGGCGTCCGATTAAAACAAAAGGTATCCCCGTGCTTTTCAGCAGATTCAGATTATTTAAGCTGTCCTGTGTCGGGCAAAGGATAATTCCGTCCACGCGCTTGCCGATTGCGGTTTTTATTCCAGCACGTTCAACACTTGCATCTTCGTCTGTATTTATGATCAGGGTGCTGTAACCCATTTGAAACGCAGCTGTTTCTATTTCCCTGACCCATAATCCGAAATGAGGGTTTGACATGTCACCCAATATCACGGCAATTGTGCATGAAACACCGGATCGAAGCGAGCCCGCCACCGTATCGGCAATATATCCGAGATCCTTGGCAGACTGCCGGATAAGTTGTCTTGTAGCAAGCGATATATCCGACTTGCCTTTGAGTGCATGCGATACGGTGTTGACGGAAAAACCGGTAGTCTTGGCAATATCCCGAAGAGTTACTTTTCGGTGAATGCCCTGATGCTCCTGGGTCATTTACAACACCTGCCTTTCATTAGACTTACAGCGTAACATTAAGGATAATATATATAAAGCAATTTCTTATGTCAAGAAAAAATACCATCGATCCCATCGCCTGTAAAGCAAAGATGGACGGTACTTTTCCAATTCTTATTCTTCCGAAAATAACAACTACTTCAAAGTTCCCTGGAGTATTCGCTCCTGTGTAAAGCCTTCTGATTTGTTAATCTCATCCGAAATGGATCCTGCACACATTACATAGATCCTGTCGCTCATTCCGATAAGTTCGGGCATTTCCGAAGAAATCATTAGTATCGCAACTCCCTGGCTTGCAAGTTTATCCATAAGCCGGTAAATCTCGGCCTTTGCATTAATATCAATGCCGCGTGTGGGTTCATCGAGAATAAGAAGCACCGGCATTTCGGAAATCCATTTTGCCAGTACGACCTTCTGTTGGTTCCCCCCCGATAGCGTATTGACCAGCTGATACATGGAACGGCACATGATATGCAGATCATCAATCTGCTTCTGTGCTATCCCGGTCTCCCTCGATTTGAAAATAATTTTTTTCTTAAAAAAACGATCCAGATATGTCAGTGTCACGTTCTTGCAAATGTCCATTTCCATTACCAGTCCGTCGAGTTTCCTGTCTTCTGAAAGATATGCTATTCCTTTTTGTACGGATGACCTTGGACTGGGCTTTCTAATTTTGCTGCCCATATAGAAAATATCCCCCGAAGGAAACTGCCGTGCCCCGTAAATGGATTGTGCCAGCTCCGTACGGCCTGAGCCGACAAGCCCTCCGAGTCCCACAATTTCACCTTTTTTGACTGTTATACTTAGCGGCAGAGTCCTTTTGGATATTTTCAAATTTTCCACCCTCAAAATTTCCGTTTCCTGAGGCACATGCGTACAAACATGCATTTTGCCAAGCGTGCGGCCAACCATCATATTTACCAGCTCATCGTAATTGAACTCCGAAACATTCATATTCCCAGAGTTTTTACCGTCCCGCAGCACAGTGATTCTATCCCCGATCTGCAGTAATTCCTCAAATCTGTGCGAGATGTAAATAATACTGATACCTTTGCTCTTCATTTCCTTAATAAGTTTAAATAATATGTTGATTTCATTTTGAGAAAGGCTTGCCGTTGGCTCGTCCATGATAAATATGCTTGAATTACAGGAAATCGCTTTTGCTATCTCAATAAGCTGCTGCTGCGCAGTGGATAAATTTCGTACAATCGTCTTGGGATTTACATCAAAGCCAACCGACATGAGTAATTCCCTGCTTCTCTTATACATTTCTTTCATATTCAACACGCCGTTTTTAACAATTTCGTTACCCAGAAACATATTGTGCGCAATATCAATGTTCTGGCACAGATTTAGTTCCTGATGAATAAATCCGATTCCGGCGGCCTTTGATTCCTTTGCGGATTTAAATACAGCAGGTGCTCCGTCAATAATAATTTCGCCCTCATCAGGCGGGATAATGCCGCCCAGTATCTTCATCAACGTCGATTTTCCGGCGCCGTTCTCACCCACCAATACATGCACCTCACCGCGGCGCAAGTCAAAATTGATGTTCTCAAGTATTTTCACATTTGTATTTTTAAGAGCAATTCCTTCACTGTCAAAAATGAATTTAGTGATCCCCTGCATTTTCAGAATTGTTTCATTCAATTCCTGGCCCTCCTTTTCCAAAAGATTCCTTTACAGTTTCTTGTTTTTTATGGATTCAAAGACGATCGCAAATAGTATTACGATACCCAATACCGCTTGAAACAGGAAATACTGTACGCCCGCCAAATTGATACAATTTTCTATTACCTTGATGATGAGTACACCGAAAACACTTCCGACAATTGTGCCTTTTCCCCCGAAAAGGCTTGCACCGCCGATGATAGCTGCCGTAATAATCTGGAATGTGTAATCACCGCCGCCCAAGTCAGGCTGCGCGCAGTTGACACGTATCGTCAGCAAAATCCCCGTCATCGCAGCCATAAATCCACTGATAACATAAACGCTGATATGAATTTTGGATGTCGCAACGCCGCTTACAAAACTGGCGCGCTTATTGTACCCAAAGGCGGATAGGGCTCTGCCGTATGTTGATCGCTGCAATATGATGTAGAAAATCACGGCGACAGCAATTGCGATCAGTATCGTCGTATTGAAAACGCCGACAGGTGTCTGCCCTACAGCCAGAAAATTTTTCGGCAATTTATTGATTGTATTGCCCTTACTAACAATCTGCGCAGCACCAAGAACAATATATCCCGTACCCAGTGTTGTGATAAATGCCGGAACATTGACCTTATCCACCAGAATGCCATTGCCAAGGCCAATGGCCGCACCAGCTGTCAACGCCGCCAGAATACCAAGCCATACGGGAGCGCCCATTGTTTTGATAAGCAGTCCTGCAACAATAGATGTAAATCCAATGTTATATCCAAAAGACAGGTCAATACCGCCCGTCATTAGAACCATAGTCATACCTATACAGGCAATAACCGGAACGGCAGACTGTTTTATGATAATCAGCATGTTTTGAGCAGATGCGAAATTCTTAACAAACAGTAATGCAAACCCAAATATGATGACAAAAATAACAATTGCACCGTTATTTTTAACAAACCTTCGAAAAAACTGATTTACTGAAGAGGTTCTATTTATCGTTTTCGTACTAACACTCATGGTTTTCCTACCCTCATAGTCTATAAAGTATTAAAACGTCTTGCTTTCCTTGATGTTTTTGTTCTTATTCCAAACACTGACTGCCACAACGATGATGATAATCGCACCGATAATTACATTCTGATAAAAAGGGTGCATACCCAGCATATTCAGTGCATTTCTCACCAGGCCGATTACCATGGCTCCCACAAATGCCAGATATATTTTCCCTTCACCGCCCATTAAACTGACACCGCCGATTACACAGGCGGCATTGGTATCCAGCAGATATGGCTCTCCCTGTATAGGATGAACAGTGTCCAGCTGTGCACTCAAAAGAATGCCGCCGCATGCTGCACAGAGTCCTGAAATACCATATACAATTATTTTGATTTTCTTAGTATTGATGCCTTCCTGTTTGACTACCATTTCGTTGCCGCCTAAGGCATATATCCGGTTGCCCATCTTTGTCTTTGCCATAAAGAGAGATCCCAAAGCAACAAACACAAACATAATATAATTGGAAACCGGCATGCCCAGGAAGGATCCGTTGCCAAGGAAAACATAACTTTCTGGAAATCCGCCTATCGATCCTCCGTTGCTGAGAACCAGGGCAAGACCCGCGGCTACCTGTCCAACTACAAGAGTAGTAATAAAGGGGGGGACGCCAAGCTTCGCCACCATTACACCGTTGAATAAACCAAACGCCAGACCGACTGCAGCTCCCGCCAGTATACATATAAAAATATTCGTCCCTGATTTCATCAGAGTACCGCACACCATTGCGGAAAAGGATATGATGCCGCCGACAGACAGGTCAATTCCGAGAACGATGATGACCATAGTAACACCGACTGCACAAATTGCTACAACGGAACTCTGTCTGATTATATTCAGCAAATTATTTGCGCTGTAGAAATATGGAATAAAGGAACCTGCGATTAGCAGTGCGATGGCAGCTATCCCAACAAGAAGTATGCTTTTTTTCTTAATAATAAATTCCATTGCAGCCCTCATTTTTTATATAAATAGGTAGGTGGAAGGGCGATCATCTCTCCCTTCCACCATACTTTGTCAAATCAGATTATTAGAATGCCGTCTTTTTAGCGTCAGCTAAATTGTCCTTTGAATATGCTGACGTTCCGGAATCAATATATTTGTCAACTTTGCTGGCATCAATTGACCCATCCAGGACACCTAATATTGTATCAACGGCCGTTTTTCCCATGATCTGAGGAAATTGTGCCATTGTCCCGGTCAAATCCCCTGCTTCAATCAAATCGACAGCCTTTTTGGACCCGTCAACAGCCATGATTTTCACATCTGTTTTGCCTGCACCTGCAAGCGCCTGCAGAATACCATCAACCATTACTTCAGATGCCGTGAAGATAGCCTGGACGTCGCTGTTGGACTGAAGCATATTCTCTGTTACCTGCATCGCCTTGTCATTTTTCCAGTCACCGGCCTGCTCCCCGATAATTTTGATTCCGGTTCCTTCAATTCCTGCTTTAAAACCATCAACACGCTGGTCACCTGCAGAAGATCCATTTGCGCCGCGGACAATCATGACGTTGCCTGCGTTTGAAAGCCACTCGGCCACTTTTGTTCCCGCTTCTTTGCCTGCATTGAAGTTATCTGTTCCAATATATGTTACATATAGGTCCTCATTGCCGGCTTCAATTGTCTGATCAACCAGAATAACGGGAATTTTTGCTTCTTTTGCTTTTTTAAGAACAGGGATAACTGCGTTCGCATCCATTGGACTTAAAATGATAGCATCAACCTTTTTGGCAATCAGGTCTTCGAGTTGTTTTACCTGATTGGCAACGTTGGTCTGGTCGCCGGCTGTTACAAGTTCAAAAGTATTTCCCGAGGCTTCTACTGCAGACTGTATCGAGTCGGCAATAGCCTTTTGAAAATCATCATTTGTTATCGTCTTCAAACTGAAAGCAATTGTTTTTCCGCCGCCTGCAGTACTTTTTGTCGTTGCAGCAGCTGTTGTTGCTGCAGTATTTGATGTGCAGCCAAAAGAAACGACTGATAGAAGCATCATAACTGTAACAAGTGCTAAAACCTTTAATCCGGATCTCTTCATTTTCTTTCCTCCTTGAAATATTGACATCTTGTTATTGGGAGAACAAAGTCTTTTCTGAGTAAAAAGCAGAAAATGTCAGCGTTTGTTGTTTTTGCATTTTGTTTGACTCCAGCATGGTTTATTTCGGTTATACCGCCCTTTCTTCAACGGCATTGCATAAGGACATCCTGCCGGTGCTTCAATCCTTTTGCATGAAATACGGGCTTTCTTTACGTACTCAACTGGCCGGTATTAACGGTAACGTTATCGATAATGTGAACGATAATGCAAATATAGCACAAACATATTTCGCTTGTCAATTCCTTTTTCAGCCATTTTGTCAAAAATCCAGACAGACAAAAAACAGACATCCTTTATGATGCCTGCCTCGCTTATCATTATGTAACCCAACGGTCCGGCTCAGAACAATTTTTCAAAAGCCTGCCGTTCCTGACCGTCCTCAAGATAAATGATTCCGCATTGCCGGAACTGATTCTTGCACAGGAGGCTCTGCATTGGAATGTTGTCCCTGTGTGTATCCACCTTAATACTGTGGATTCCGCGGGACAGACAGGTCTGTTCAGCATGCGAGATCATTGCTGTTCCGAGTCCCTGACCCTTGAACGCATCTCCGATGGCCATCCGGTGGATTACGCCGTATTGCCCTGTACTTATCCACTGTCCGTTAAAAATATTGTCATATGTATCTTCATAATCAAAAGAGAGCACGAAAGCAGCACAAATCAGGCTATTCATTATACAAATCAAACCATTTCCGGATGCAATATCCCTATCCACTATTTCAGGGTTGGGATATCCATTCTGCCATTGATTTACTCCCTGCGTATGGAGCCTTGCCTGTGCCTGCCTGAAGATATGCATAATCGAATCTGCATCAGCCGGGATCGCTTTTCTGATTTGCATTTTATTCCTCTTTACAGTTTAAAATATTTTTGTCACGGCATTTGTCTGCTTCGGCCTGCAGGGTTACATGGCTTATGCCGTGATGTTCCTTAAGATATAACTCGATTTTATCATAAATACCATCCACATCTGACAGCGGCATGTTTTCCATGTCTATATGCGCTTCGAAATAGATCGTATTCTCGTTAATCATCCATGAGTGAATGTGGTGGATGTTTATAACCCCGTCAATCGATTCAATATCTTTTTTGATTGTATTATAGTCCAGTGGAGCAGCTGACTGCATCAATATATCGACCGTCTTCCTGATAACCTGCCAGGTCTCTTTTATTATGTACAAAGAAATCAGCGTCGTTATCAGCGGGTCAATCCACATAACACCCCACAACTTTATTGCAGCGCCCCCGGCCAATACGCCGACCGAGGACACGGTGTCACTCAGAAGATGTAAGTAGCTTGATCTGATATTCAGGTTTCCGTGCGAATTTTTTTTCAAAAGGAATACGGATATAAAATTCGCTGTAAGACCAATGAAAGCGACAGCAATCATCAGGGTTCCGTTAATGGTCTCCGGTGACCGGAACCGTTTAACCGCTTCAAATATCAATATGATTGAAATTCCTGAAAGCACGGAAGCATTAATAAAAGCAGCAAGTATCTCGGCTCTCTTATATCCATAGGTTTTACGGATATCCTGCGGCTTTTGAGCTATTTTATTCGCGAAGTAAGAGAGTGCAATAGCCACGGTATCACTGAAATTATGAACGGCGTCTGATAATAAAGCCAAACTGCCGGAAACAATTCCGCCAACAATCTCAGCAGCTGTTATCACTGCATTTAATAAAGTTACCCAGAATATTTTCCGGCCGGATAAAATTGTGTCATTATGGTGATGACCGGGATTTGAGTGCGCGTGACCGGGTTGCTGATTATGTCCAGACATGATTTCTCACCTCAATATTATAAAACTATTCCCTGTCCCTATCGTTCCAGCTGTTCCAGTTTGTCAATTTCATAATTGATGGAATACTGTGCCGGCAAGGCAATTTTACCCGGATTGTACCAGCAGCAATCTATGCCGGCATTCATCGCCCCAAGGATATCAGAGGAAAGTGAGTCTCCGACAATTAACACATCCTCCGGATTTGTGCAGTGAATGATTTTGAGCGTTTTAATGAAAAAAGCAGGATCCGGTTTACTTACCCCAAGTTCCTCTGAAATAAACAGATGTGATACAAATGGCCAGATTTTCGATTCCATAATTCGTTTTCTCTGTGTTTCCCTGAATCCATTCGTAATAATGGAAAGACATGCCTTTTTACTCCAGTATTCGCAAATTTCCACTGCATATGGCATAAGCCAGGTCTGTTCACCCAAAAGGGCCTGATATATTTTGCTGGCGGCCATTGGGTCAGAAGAGAAACCTGCGGCCCTATACAATTCACGGAACCGTCTTTCCGGTATGGCAGTGCTGTCAATTTCACCGGCTTCATACGACTGCCACAATTTATGGTTTATCTCCGCATATAAATTGTAGATATCCGCATCCGGAGCAATTTCCAAAGTCTGAAAGGTTTGTTCAAATGCTGTCTTTTCGGCCTTGGTGAAATCTAAAAGCGTGTTGTCGGCATCGAAAAATATATGCTTATAAGACTTAAATCCATCCATCATCTGCTTATATCCTTTGCGTTTTTGTTCTACTAATAATACACTTTTCTCTGCCGGAGCGGTACTCAACTTGACAAAATCGACGATATAAAGCACAGTTAATCATCAGACTTAATGGTGCATTTTAGACTACATCCTATAGGAGCGACAATGTTTCAGTCCGATTTTCATCTGCATTCCAATCATTCCTTTGATTCCAGAGCAGCAATGGCAGAAATCTGCCGGCAAGCTGTGGCCAAAAATTTTGCTGAGATCTGTTTTACAGAGCACTTTTCGCTTGATCCGCACGTACCGACGTACGGTCACCTCGATTGGGACCTTTATAATGCGGACATCCTGCAAAACCGCAGCATGTACGACGGTGTCCTGAGCATTCGCAAAGGCATTGAAATTTGTGAGCCGCATCGTGATCTGAGCGGCTACCGGCAGATATTCACAAACGAGTCAATGGACTTCATCCTGGGTTCGGTCCATAATGTCAACGGCCTGAAACTGCGTTTTCTTCTGCGCGATTCCGGCAGGGATCAGGCATATGCAGCCTTTTTTGAGGAAACGCTGGCCATGGTACAAAATGCTGACATCGATGGCGCAGCACATCTTGACCTTATCAAACGATACTGCAAAGAACCATTTTCCGATCTGGACCTCGCCTGCAATATCAATGCCATTGAGCAAATACTTCAAACAATAATTGACCGTAAGCTTGTCCTTGAAATCAACACTTCAACTCTGAGAAGCCTCGGCCAAACGATGCCTGCTGAAAATATTCTGTTTCTATACCGCAGCATGGGCGGCACAAGGATATCTTTGGGCTCGGATTCCCACACAGGTGATTCGTTGGGTTATGGTTTTGACAATGGACGACTTATTGCCCGAAAATGCGGATTCACGGAATTTTGTACTTTTGAACAGCGCAAAGCAATACCACGCAGCACTTGAGGTCGGTATAAAGTTCGCTTGTATATGGATTGCGTTTTGTCCTGGCAACCTTATATATCATTTATACCCGTATACCCGATTTTGGAATTCTCAGACTATTCTCAGATTTCTCTCAGCACTTTCTAATATACAAATGCAACAATATCCTAAGGGCGAAAAGCCCATAGGAGGATTACAAAATGATGAAATTCAAACGTATTGTACTAACACTGGTTCTTACACTTGCACTTGCTGCAGCCCTTACGGCCTGTACACCGCCTGACGCAACAGCAACAACCACAACAGTTGCTCCTTCAGTAACAACATCTGCCACGGCAACAACTGCTGCACCGGCAGAAACAACTGCAGCTGCAGCGACAACAGCTCCTGCAACAACCACAGTTGCACTCGAAACATCTGCTGCATTAGCAGAAACAACAGCAGCAATTAACTAAAGGAGTCTTATAAAGCCATATAATGTGACTTTAAAAGAATTATGAACGGGCTGTGTCACTAAGAAAGCCATGAAGCGACTGATTTCAGTTCGTTTCATGGCTTTTTGCTATGTGATGAAGGGAATGCGGACGAAAACATGGACACAGGACAGGAGGTCCGCTTTGGAGAGGTCAAGGTTTACTGGACTCGAAGTTAAGCCATGTATTCCCCAGGCGACGCATCCGGGCTGACCGGATTGCATCTCACGAAAAACCCGAAAACCCTTTGCCGAAAATAAGGCTTGAGTTGGAAATCAGTACAAAGGCGGACGGCTCATGGTCACGGATGAATCGACGCAGAATAATTTCCTGTTTCGGGCGAAGGACACAGATGATGATGAATTTTTTCTGTTGGCTGTAAGCGCCCTTTGCTTCGAAAAATGTTGCGTCCCTGTGTATATTCTGAATGATATAATTGCAGATATTTTCCGGCCGGTCACAAATGATATTAACAAGCCTGCAT
>Ga0209125_1000881_pt1 | contig 33221 bp, 29 predicted proteins | sample BarGraIncub1131A_FD_184503 | JGI IMG/M metagenome (GOLD analysis project Ga0209125, IMG submission 184503) | Arctic peat soil microbial communities from Barrow, Alaska - Barrow Graham LP Incubations 11-31A (SPAdes) (version 2) | ecosystem: Environmental > Terrestrial > Soil > Wetlands > Peat... | reverse complement strand
AACCGGCGCTCGGCATCTCTGCGAAACTGCGGGGGAGTCGAGCGCCTTCAACATTTATAAAGCGCCACATTTCCTACATCTTCACGGAACCGGCCACAAGAATGGAGAGGCGATAGCAAATGAGTAACAAGCAGCGTGTGGGTAGAGGTATTACGGGGGTTAGCAGTACGGGGTTCATAGATTACTTGTCGTTTACTTTGCCGGAGGAGGTCGGTCTGCCGTATGCGGTGGAGCGGTTGTTAGGCGTTCCCTTCGAGAGTTTTATCATGGCAGCTTCTGGTCGTAACGGGTACCGTACAAGGTACGAGTACGCCAAGATAGACCTTCTGACAGACGGTGGTAACCCAGGGATGGGTCATAACATCACCTTGAAAGGTATGGCATGTTGCTGGCATCAAGGCCGTCTCAGGCAGATCGCCGAACTGGTCTTTGTCATGGGTGGGCATTTCACTCGGTGCGACTTGGCGATTGACGATTGTCAGGGGCTACTGGAGATGGAAGAGATACAGAAAGCGATAACGGGCGGTTTGGTGGTGGCAAGCTTCAACTCGGTCAGGGAGTACAACCAGTATGACAGGAAGACCGGCAGGGTAACCGGCAGGGGAGCATACTTCGGTTCTCGGAAAAGCGAGGTCTTCCTTCGGGTATATGACAAGGCCTTGGAGCAGGGAGACGATGAGCACTGGATTCGGGTTGAGCTGGAATTGAAGGGAAGCAAGGCAGATGCCGCCATGAGGCAGGTGCTGAAGCAAGAGATCGGCGTTGTCACCCGTGGGGTGCTGAAAAATAACCTGTCCTTCCGCGAGCCAGGCAGTGGGGTGAACCGATCTAGGTGGCCTGTCGCACCTTGGTGGGAGTTATTTCTGGGCTGTGTTGAGAAGCTGAAGCTCGTTTCTGATAACCGTGAACCAGCTTTGCAAGAAGATCGGTTGCTTTGGTTCGTGGGAAACTCAGCCACCTTTGCCGAGTTGGTAGATCACTGCGGGCCAGAAATAATCCCGTTCATGTACAGCAAAGGCAAACAGAAGCTGGAGCAAAAGGGAGCTACTTACCAGTGGGCAGCCTAGTGCCGATTCGGATGATGAGGCAGAAGGATGTGGCGGCTATGCTGGACATGGCCGAGTCGTGGGTGGAGCAGATTCGCTTGCGCGGTGGTGGGCCGGTTTATCATAAATTTGGCAAGAACGTAAGATATAGGGTGGAGGATGTCCTTACGTGGGTAGACGGGCAGAGAAGATTTAGTACATCGCAAGCCGCATAGGTATCCCCTGAAATACAAACAGCCCTGCCTTAATTGAGGCCGGGCTGTTTGCATTTCGGGGTATGCGCAGACGCTAACCTAGTGTGGTGACCTTAATCTTAAACAGCGAGGTACCCAGTTACAGATTTTCGAGCCAAGTTATCCAATTATTGAAATGAGGACAACTTCCACGTAATGTTGCTAGACCTATCCTCTTTGAGATCATAGGCCCATGTAAAGTCTTTTGGTATCCTGGCATAAGGCTAAGTATCCGCTTAGAGGGGGCAGTTGAGGGGTGATTATTTATCTCCTCTGGGGTTTGAAACGAATCCCGAATTGCAACAAACTTCGCAATGATTGTATTGTCCGCGTGTAAAGCTCGGCATAATTCTGATGGATTACTGTAAAGGAGGGCTTCAAACTCGTGTAGCATTAGAAATGGCCGGAAGTTAAGATTGTTCATAAACTGTGACAATGCCATTTCCACATGGCTTGCTTTTACTCTAGCTGAACCTGGCGGTCGTGTTGCCATTCCGGGGAAATCGCTTGGTAGGCCATAGTAATCAATAAAGGTTGTGACTGTAGCCTGCGTATCACCTAGCAGTCGTTGGAGGTCTTTGGCGACTTTAGGGAAATCCGTGATGCCCCCCTTAAAATCTGGACCACTTTTAACCCGCTTCGTTTTTGCAACCGTTGGAATTAGGCAGAGGTTGCTAGATAAAAAGTGAGGCTCTAGCACATCTTTTACAAATCGCTCTTCGGTCTGTCCCTCGACAAGCACCAACACCCTCTTCATTAAGGACGTCCCCCAAGGAGGTTCTTTTCCCAAAGTTCACCAAGGCTAAATTCTTCAATCCAGCCTGACATATTTGCTGATTTGAGTGGGTGAAAAACGCTCTGCTTATCTTGACGGTCGACCACCCAGACATCCTCGGGCTGGAGTTGATTTATTAACGTTACGGACTGGGTACCGACTATGAGCTGTGTGCGCGTTGAGGCGCAGAGGAGTAGTCCCGCAAGTATCTGAATTGCAGCTGGGTGCAATCCAAGCTCTGGTTCATCAATAAGAATTAGTGATGGTACCTCTGGTTGCAGCAGCAGAGTTGCTAGGCAAATAAATCTCAAGGTTCCGTCAGAAAGCGCAGCGGGGCCAAAAGTAGTATCGCTGCCAACCTCCTCCCACTCAAGGCGAATTTTTTCCTCATTGAGAGCGGATGGCTCCAATTTAAAACACGAAAAAAAAGGGGCAACCTGCCTGATGGTGTCTTCAATGTTCTCAAAATAATCGGGATGCCGTTTTTTGAGCATATAGAGAAAGGCCGCTAAGTTTTCTGCATTGGGCTTTAGCAGGCGGTTATCCGAAAGGTCATTAGTCTGTTTTACACTTGCGGATGGACTGGTGTCGTGGAAATGATATATGCGATAACTGTCCAGACTGTCACGGACATAACCTGCTACATAACTTTTTGCTTCATAGATTCTAGCCTCATCATGACCGGACCAAGTATTGTCACTGTAAGCCCTTGGGTATTTCAAAGTATCCCAATAAAGAGTCTCTTCCTGGCTAAAAATAAAACGATCCTCGTCGGTTGGGATAAGCTCAATTTTGTAAATATTGGCATTCTTGCCACTACGAAAGTCAATTTCTAACGAAACCTTGTCAGTAGTTTTTCTGCCAAAATGCAAAATAGAATTCGCACCTCCTGCCGTTCCAGTAAAGGTGCGTAGATTTTTTCGGACAACTTGGTTGAGAAAACTGAAAACTCCGATTAGGTTTGATTTTCCGGCTCCGTTTCCGCCGATAAATACGTTCAGCGGCCCAAACTCAAGTCGCTGGTCGCGGATAGATTTGAATCCGCAGATATGAATGCTGTGAAGGGTCGTCATTGGAATGCACTCTTTTACTTAGCACAAAGATCATTTGTGTTTGATAGCTAAATCGCTATTGACGGCGAAGACGGGTTGTTTCTAATGTTGTACATTCCGGCGCTTGAGTAAAATGCTCCGTCCGAGACGGGTGCAAGGTTTCTGTAAATCTACATAAATAGGGGAATTTGATCTTTCCATTAGAGCACAGGTCGAATATATCATGCAATCCATTTCTTGCACGCATACGATGCTGGAGATGTTAATCAAGTCGCGTAAATAGCCGCTCTCCGTGGAATAGTCGGGCTGTCGGTTTGGAGGTTCAATAAACTGTACGGGCGTTATTGCGGCAACGTTCCGAAAGGCTTCTGGAAGAGTAGAATTTTGCTGGTTGGTTCTGGCTGTAGGCATAGCGTCATGATGTGTTCAGACACCCGCTGCATGAGGGGGCGGAGCTTCTCAAGCTGCTTGATGATGTAGCCTGCCGTTACATCGTCGGTCTTCACCGAATGGTTAAGAAGCCGCTTCAGTTCATAATAGCCTACGATGCCATCAATGGCGCTGGCGTATGTTCGCCGCATATCATGTACGGTGAACTCGATGCCGGTCATCTCAGTGACTTTAGCCATTTGTTTCCGAGGCTCAATAAGATGCCCTGTCTTGCCGGTGCCCGGAAAGACAAAGTCGCTCTCCCGTAGATTGGCGCGGCGGCGGAAGATGTCGTAAATGGCATCACTCATCGGGAGGTAGAGCGGATTGCCATTCTTGGTCTTGAGCAATACGAACTTGCGACAATTCATATCGACATCTTCCCAGCGGATGCTTGCAGTTTCAGTCCTGCGAGCACCCGTGAGTAGTAGTAGCAGCAAGTAGTCACGGATGGTCGGGTTGTCGAGTTTGTTGACGGCGTCGAACCACTTTGCCAGATCAGCCTCTTCCACCAATGTCTGACGCCGGGCCACCTTGTACCATTGCCGCGTGTTGGAAAGTCGCTTAACGGGGTTTACAGGCAACGCATCGTCCATGATCTCGTTGGCGAAGTTATATATCGCACGAAAGGTACGCATGGTGTTGTTGGCTCCTGACTCTCCAGCATCCTGAGCGATTTTCAGGTGCCGCCTAGCTACCATGTCCTTGGTGATCTCTGCGATTGGCGTGTTCAACCAGTCGGGCAAATATAGGCGAAAGAGGGTGCGGTAGGTCGTAACGGTGCTTGGTTTCAAATTGGTTCTGGCGATGAAGTAGCTATCTAAGACCTCGGAGACCTTCATGCCTCTGTCCCTGGCTTTCGCTTTCTCTTTGGCGATGTCAATGCCACTGTTCATCTTTGACAACGCTTCAATGGCTTGTTTTCTGGCTTGATCGGGAGTGAGGATGCCATGCCTGCCAAGGGTTACTCGCGAGAGCTTGCCGCCCACCCGCTTCAATACGAAGTAGGTTTTCGACGCGGTGCTGACCCGGATGCCAAACCCCCTGAGTTCAGAGTCGAAGTGGTCTTCTCTGCCTGAAAGCGGAGCCGTAAGTCTGTCTACTGTGAACTTAGTCAGTTTAATCTTGCTCATGTTGCGCTCCAGTGGCGAACAATCGAACTTGGGTAACGCATGGGTAACATAATATACGAAAAATGTAAAGGTGTAGTGTGGCATTGTGTGGTATAACATCTCATAACTACAGGGGTTGTGATGGTGGGTATGCCAAGGCGGGGAATAGACCTTCAAACTACGAATCCATAGGTCGGGGGTCCGAATCCCTCCGGGCGCACCATTTAAAACGAGGAGTTAGGCGATTTGCCTAACTCCTCATTTGTTTTGCGACATTGTTGCCAATTCACAGATCAGCAGATCATCGCTCTCCTCTCCATGGCCCGGGTTAAAACCTGTTATTTGAAACGGGATTTGGCCGCGTCGATGGCTTCCCCCAGGGCGGTCCATGCCTGCTCGATTCCCGATTTCAGGTCTTTCCAAGCATCCTCTCCGGAGTGCTGAAGTTCCTCCATCTTGGGACGAGCGGCCTCCTGCTTCTCCTTCAAGGACTTAATCTGCGCATTGTACTCGTTCTTGAGGTCCTCCCTGACTTTGCCTGCCTTGGCGGCCAGGGTGTCGATCTCGGCATTCCACTGCTCCAGTTTAACCTGCATCTTGCGAACATACTCATCTCTGCTGGTCATGAACTATCTCCTTTTAGTTGGCAAGCCATGCCGTGACGATCTGGTTTCGTCGGAGTTAGAGTTGCGCCAGAACCGCCTTTGCCACAGCCTCGGATGACGCGGGATTTTGGCCGGTGATCAAGTTGCCGTCGCGTACGATATAGGGTTGCCAGTCGGCACCCTTGGAATAGGTGGCACCCTTTTTCTGCAATTCATCTTCCAACAGGAACGGCACCACCTCGGTCAGGCCGGCAGCTGCTTCCTCCGTGTTGGAGAATCCGGTGACGGATTTCCCCCGTACCAGCGGCGCGCCGTTCGGCGACCTGGCATGGCGGAACGCCCCGGGCGCGTGGCAGACCGCGGAAACCGGCTTGCCCTGGGCATACATGGTTTCGATCAAGGCAATGGAAACCTTGTCCTCGGCGAGATCCCACAACGGTCCGTGGCCACCTGGGTAAAACAGCGCGTCGTAGTCTTGCGGTGCGATGTCCTTGAGCTTTACGGTATGCGCTAAGGCGGCTTTTGCCCCATCGTCGGCTTCGAATCGCTTGGTCGCGGCAGTTTGAGAATCTTTTTCCGCGCTTTTCGGATCAAGGGGTGGTTGCCCGCCTTTCGGAGAGGCCAGGGTGATTTCCGCTCCGGAATCCTTGAAGATATAATAAGGTGCCGCGAATTCCTCCAGCCAGAATCCGGTTTTTTTGCCGGTGTCTCCCAACTCGTCGTGTGAAGTCAGTATCATCAATATTTTCATTGGTATTTCTCCCCCGTTGGCTCGATAGCCGTCATAACTATTAGAATAAACTGGATTGTACTCCAATTAAAGAGTCTACCACAGGCGGGAGCTTTTGTTGTGGGTGAGTGATTGATGTCACTGGTGATTACCGGAACCATCGGGCGCTCAATCAAGGTGCCGGAGCCAAGTCAGGCTTCGGGCCTGAACCGAGCGCCATTTCCGACGCTTAGTCGTAACCGTGAATTTAGGCCAGGGTGAATAAGAAGGTCGCTCCCGCGCCCGGTTTACTCTCGGCCCAGACCCGCCCACCATGGCGTCTGACGATGCGCTCCACCGTGGCCAGGCCGATGCCGTGTCCTTCGACATCAATTCCGGGAATCCGCTGGAAAGGTACAAATAGCTTTTCCGCCTGCGCCATGTCAAAGCCGGGTCCGTTGTCCCGGACGAAATATACCGGTTTTCCCTCAAGATCCTTCATGCCGAACTCGATGACTGCGCCGTCCTTTTTGACGGTATATTTCCAGGCGTTGCCGATGAGGTTATCCAGGACGACGCGCCACAGGCCCGCATCACCGTCGGCGCTAATCCCCTCGTCGATCCGGAAGGCGACCTGCCTTCCCGGCTCCGCAAGCGTCTGTTCCGCCGCTACCGCTTTCGCCACCGCGCTCAGATCACATACTTCCCGTCCTATTTTAGCCCGCGTGACGCGTGAAAAATCGAGCAGGGAGGTGATGAGCCGTTTCATGCGCAGGGTCCCTTCGTACATGCACCCGAGGTAATTCTTGGACTGGTCATTGAGTTGGTCGCTGCAGAGTTCCCTGAGTACCTGACAATAGCCGCTGATGGTCGTCAACGGACCGCACAGGTCGTGGGACACGGTGTAATTGAACGCCTCCAGGTCGATATTGGCTTCCGCCAGTTGGGCGGCGCGGGCGGCAAGTTCGATGTGCAGAGTCGCAAGGTCGGATTCCAGCTGTCTGCGCGCCGAAATGTCGATGATAACGGCGCGGCACTCCAGCCCCGAAGCGTCAGCAACGGTTTCAATCTGCACGAAGACCGGGTTCTTTCCACCCTTCAGCAGCGCCACCTCGCAAGTTTTCTTGGTAAAGCTCCCAAAGACCTTCCCGAGGTGACTGGTGAAGGCGGGACTGGCATTATCGGCGACGAACAGCCCGAAGCGCTGGCTGAGCAGCTGGGAGCGTTCCCTGCCGAGGAGGTTGGCTCCGGTGAGGTTCACCGCGCGTATCGCCCCGTCACGGGCGAGGGTCAGGTAGCCGACCGGGGCAAAATCATAGAGATCGCTGTACTTTCTCAGAGTTGTCTCCACTTCTTCCCTGGCCTGGCGCATCTGCGCATTCTGTGACTCCAGTTCGATCTGGTGCACCTGCAGTTCGTGAAGTAGCCGACGCGTCTCTTGGTCCGTCTCGGGTAAACCCGCTTCAGGTGTCTGGGGTTTCGGCTGTTTATCCCTACGGCAGCTAAAATCGACGGCATCGATCGACGGATTCGTGTCTTTTCTCCATGATTGCCCGTGGTCTACGCAGTTCAGTGCTTGCCTGCGCCCCTCATTCTCCAGATACATAACAGGCTCCTATTCAGCGAACGACTCCCGGATCTTTTCCGTCAAGTCCAAGGCCGAAATTGGTTTCAAAGGTGATTTAAAGAGCTCGAATTGCGCCGAAAACGAGACGGTGTTCAGCCTGAGTTGTGTGGATGAATCGCAACTAACGTGCCAGAGGTGTTTTGCGGGCACCGGTGAAGTCAACATATTGATATTTCAAATAAAACTAATAGCTGAGGGTGTGGGGGGCTGGATGGTGTGTGTGTTGAATCCGTCACCTATGACATAACAGTCATATGTGGCGGGCTGCGGCACGGGGCATATGGTGCAGGGACGGCACGCGGGTGGCCATTGAGATATATCTGCGAGTTTGGAACTGCGAGAAAGGAAGATGAGCGGCGGGTTCGCCAGGAAATAGTGTAGTGGGCGCAAAGAAGGGCTGGACTCATGGCAGCGGAACTCTGATGAATTGGTCGACCCACAGGCTTTGCGGTAGATTGAGACATGGCGCTGGCAAGGTGATTTAAGGCAGCGGCCAGAAATTGAGATGCCCCACTGTCAGTAGGTCGGGGAGCCGCTGGATATACTTTGGCATGGAATCATTCTCGGTGACAATTCTCCCAATTTTTATCAAAGCATCTCCGTCAAGGGACAGGTTCATATAGAAAATACCCCTTAGTTATTCCAGTCCGGCCTGCCAAGGATGAATGACGCGAATGCCCTGATTCACATAAGGCACCATTTATTAACCGTTTTTTGATGGAACAGTTGCCTGGATGCGCCTACAATGCGGTCCATGAACGAACGGTTTACCTGCGAAAAGAGCATCCTGTCCTGGTCTCCTGTCGGGAAGTTGCTGCTGTCCGCCTGTGCGGTCATCCTCCTCTTTACCGGCTGTACCGAGCATCCTGGTCTGGCCGCGTACCGGCAGGGGGATTATGCCGGCACGCTTCGGGAATACCGGGCTGGGGACGACCCGGTGGGAACTTTTGCCGTCGGCCTGATGCACTACAAGGGCGAGGGGGTCAAACGGGACCCGCGGCAGGCGGCAATCTGGTTTCGGCGGGCCGCCGCGATGGGGCATGCCGGTGCGCAGTATAACCTGGGGCTCCTTTATCTGAACGGGGACGGTGTTGCCAGCGATCACCGGGAGGCCTCCCGGTGGTTCCGCCTGGCTGCGGACCAGGACAATGTCAAGGCACGTCTCAACTTGGGCCTGATGTATGCCCAGGGAGATGGCGTCGGCAAAGACCTGCAGCAGACGCTGCGCTGGTTTCTTCTGGCGGCCGGGCAGGAAAGCGTCAAGGCTCAGGTGTATCTGGGGGAAATGTATGCCAGAGGCGAGGGAGTGACCAAGGACCGCGGCGAGGCGGCGCGCTGGTTCCGTTTGGCGGCCGGGCAGGGGAGCGTCGAGGCACGGATCTACCTGGGGGTGATGTATCTCCGGGGGCTAGGAGTGAAGAAGGACCGGGAGGAGGCGGCGGGCTGGTTCCGCAAGGCGGCGGCGCAAGGTTCGGCCCGGGCCAAGCAGTACCTGGAGCAGATGGATGCGACAACGGCGAAGGTTTCCGGTCGGTGAACGGTTAATAAGAGGGCATTTTTTCGGCGGATGAATTGAGCAACGCGAAAGCAGACGCGTTTAGAATGACTCCAGGAAGGGCGCTAGGTCCGGCCACCATCCCCAAGGGTGAAATAGAAAACCGCCCCTTTGCCCACCTCGCCCTCGGCCCAGATGCTCCCCCCATGACGGTTGATAATGCGCTGGACCGTGGCCAAACCGATACCATCCCCTTTGAATTCGCTCTTATCGTGTAACCGCTGGAACGCACCGAACAATTTTCCGGCCTGATTCTTATCGAACCCCACTCCATTGTCGCGCACGAAATACGCCCGATTGGATTCGAACTCCGCGATCCCCACCTCGATGTCGGCCGTTTCCTCGTTGCCGCTGTATTTCCAGGCGTTTTCCAGAAGATTGGCCAGCACGTTGCGGAGCAGAACTTCGTCGCCGTAAACCAAGAGCCCTTCCGCGATTCTGAAATTCGCACGACGGTCGGGTTGGCTAAGCTGGAGTTCGGCGGCTATCGCTTTCGCGATCTCACTGAGATTGACCGTTTCCCAGATCAATTCACGATGCGAGACCTGCGAAAAATATAGTAACGACGAAATGAGTTCACCCATGCGCTGGGTACTGAGAAAGATGTCCGCCACGCACTTCTGAAATTGTTCGATGTCCTTGCTGGCGCTCATTTCGCTCATCACCTGGCAGCAAAGACTGATATGGGTCAAGGGCGAGCGCAGGTCGTGGGAGACGGTGTAACTGAAGGTTTCCAGTTCCTTGTTGACGGTCTCCAGCTGGGTGGCACGCGCGGCCAGGTCGTGGTTCAGCATCACGATCCTCATCTCGGCCAGTTTGCGCCGGTTGATGTCGCGCGTGACAGCGAGCAGCGAGGTAATCTCTCCCTGTTTATCGCAGAAGGGGACCGCATGGGTATCAATCCAGAGACGTCGCCCCTTGAGTCCGATGATCTCGTATTCGAGGCTTCCCTTCCTCCCCTGGAGAACCTCCTTGGTGAAGCTTTTGAAAGCATCGCGGTGCTCTGCCGCCACCAGGGGAAGCATCGGTTTTCCCTCCACCTGGTGGAACGAATCCGCCTCGATCATGGCCACGCCAGCCCGGTTCATCATCAGCAGACTTCCGCCCTTGGCATGCAGACTCACGCAGTCCGGTTCGGTGTCGCTTATTGCCTGGAGGACGCGCTCACTTTCGCGAAGAGCTTCCTCGGCAACCTTTCGGGCGGTGAGGTCTTTTTCCAGGGCGCAGGCCATGGTATCGAAGGCGAAGCCGAGTTCGCCCAGTTCGCCTCCCTTGGCGCGATGGTGAACCCTGGCGTGCAGGTCCCCACCGGCCAAGCGCTGGGATGCCGCCAGCAATACGGAGATACGGTCTATGATGGAGTATTTGCCCAAAATCCAGACGAGAATAAACGCAAGCAACATGAACGGGGTGAAGAACGCCAGGTTGATGAAAAGCGTCCTGTTGGCGCGCGACATGACCTCCATGACGGGAACGGCGGCGCGGATATACAGGTACGGGGTCCGCTCGCCGGCAAGGTATAGTTTGCGGACGTTGCTGAATTGATCGACGCCATCGACTCCGGGACCGGCCTGGCTAGCTCCGTCAGACCCCTCCAGCATTTGTTTCAAGATGCCGGTATTGACGCGTTTCCCGACCAGACCCCGCGACCTGCTGCCCTGGCTCAGTATCACACCGTCATGATCAATCAGCAGATAACTGGAACTCGGAGGGCGTTTCATGCGTCCCAGCACATACCTCAGGAAATCCACGTCTAAATTAACCCCTATGACACCCTCAACTTCGCCTTTCTGGTTTTTATAGGGGAATCCTAAATTCAGCATCGGTTTGCCCATTATCCGGCTCACCACGTATTCGCCGGACGAGAATCGGCCGGTGGCGACGGCATTCCTGAAGAAGCGCCTGTCGGATATCGAAACGGCGCTCTTCATGGGGAAGGCTGAAGCTCAGACGCTGCCGGAGCGGTCGGCGACGATGATATTCAAATATTGAGGGTTCATCTTGAGAACGTTGGCCAAGACTGACTGGGCCTTCGCGGTTTTATGGTTCCTGACTTCAGGGAGTTGGGATAGTACACTCATTAACTGTTGCGAACCGGCCACCAGATTTTTTTGTTCCGAGGCGATATTCTCCGCCAGTTGATAAATATTTTCGCGAGATTCCTCTATGTCTTCATTCCGTTTTTCTAACCCGGAATAAATGACAAGAATCACGGCCGGCAGGGCTAAAATCAGGGCCATCAGGTACAATTGCTTTCTGATTGACATCGAAAAAAAACTGGTCATAGTAACAATCCCCATTGAGACAACTTAATCGCTCCCGCTGAATTCACGGGACTCGGGAATTTATTATTTCTAACGAAAATCTAAATTAATCAGGACTGCTGGGCAAGCAAATAATCTCGGCAGGTAGGAAAACATTGCCGGCGCGCCGGCAAGTTTTGCTATCTGGTTTCAGGGTCGGTTCCGGTAACACAGATCAAAATGAACTGCGGCAACGCCAATGAGGTATCATGGTTTTTCAGATCCTTTTCAGCTGGGAAAGATCAATTCGCATGAGCGGCGTGATGCCTGAAGAAGATTGCCGGAAAAAACAGTGCAGCTTTTCAATCGGAACAGACCGGTTTCATGCCATTAATGGCGATGGAGGATGCAAATGGGAATAAACATAGATGATTTCCGAGTCCGCGATGGAGAAAGAGTCTCGCTCAAGAAACGTGACACGGTTGTTAAACCCTTTTACCAGTCGAAGCAGCAGTATCAAAAACTCCAGGGTGAGCACATCGAGGAATTAAGCCGGCTCCAAAGTCTTCTGTATGCTAACAACCGTTATTCCGTGCTGCTGATCTTTCAGGCGATGGATGCCGCAGGAAAAGACGGGGCCATCAAGCACGTCATGTCCGGCATAAATCCCCAGGGGTGCGAGGTATTCAGTTTCAAGCACCCGAGCGCCGAGGAACTGGATCATGATTTTCTCTGGCGCACCACCTGCCACCTGCCGCAAAGCGGTCGAATCGGGATCTTCAACCGTTCCTATTACGAAGAGGTGCTCATCGTTCGGGTCCATCCCGAGATCCTGCGCGCGGAAGGGCTGCCGGATGAACTGATCAATGAAAAAACCTTTTGGCGCGACCGGTACCGTTCCATTTTGGACCTGGAGAATCATCTCCATCGTAACGGCACCCGCGTCATCAAGTTCTTTCTCCATATTTCAAAGGAAGAACAGCGCAAACGCTTTCTCGAGCGCATCGACAATGCCGAGAAGAACTGGAAGTTCAGTCACGATGACATCGAAGAGAGGAGTCAATGGAAGCACTACATGGATGCCTATGAAAAATGTCTGAGCGCCACCAGCAGCAAGCACGCCCCCTGGTACGTCGTGCCGGCCGACGACAAGAAAAACGCCCGGCTGATCATTTCCAAGGTCATCCTGGAATCCCTTCAGGAACTAAAGATGAGTTATCCAGAAACGTCCGAGGCGCGCCGCAAGGAATTGCTGGCTATTCGGGACCTGCTGCGAGACGAGAAATGAACAGGCGCGTCAAGTCGCTGTGAAGCGCAGATATGCGCTGTTTCAGCGGATTTTTCTTGACTGACACGCGCGGATTCTCCTTTAAGCACGTGTCCCTCAGGTAATATTTTCACTCACTCATTCCAAGAAATCCATCATCCATCGTTTCTTTGCTTGTCTCCCGTCGTTGATCGCGCTAGGGCGAGTTCGAGACGCGCGGCCGCCGGCAGGCGAGGCAATTGTTCACGATGTTGATGAATGGTAGGGGTCGTGATAAAATTATAAAAATCTAACAGGAGGTAGCGATATGAACAGGGACGATGTACTCGATAATCTCCAAAAATTGATTCAGTTGGATGTGGACGCAACCCATGCGTACGATCAGGCAATCAAGAACGTCAGCGAACAGGTGATCAAGGAGAAGCTCGTTGCATTCCAGGCCGAACACCGCAATCATATCGATCTGCTATCCGCCAAGGTGCAGGAACTCGGAGGGACGCCACCGGAATTAACGTCCGACTTCAAGGGGTTCATAATTACCGGTTTCACCGCCCTGCGCAGCCTGACCGGGACCAAAGGCGCCCTGGAAGCAATGGAAACCAATGAGCGCCTGATGAACTCCAGGTACTCGGAAGCCGCCAAACTGGATTACCCCCCCGATGTGATATCCCTAGTCCAGTCCAATCTGGCGGACGAGCAGCGCCATCTCTCTTTCGTCCGTGAGGCGATTTCTTCAATCGGCCGGGTCTGACCTTGCTGAAACGGAGCGCGGTTCTGCGGTGGCTGGCACGAAGAATGGAACTGGAAGGGCTTAAATCCTGGATTTAAGCCCTTCCGACGTTCTATCCGCCGATGTGACATGAATTCAAACCGAAATTTCCCCTCCGATGGCGTAGTACTGCGGAAATCAGAGCGAGAAAAAGCGGATCACCCGACCTTTTCCCTTCAGGCATTTCCACTCACATTCAGGAAGCACATACCTCTGCCGCACGACCGCGGCTATCTTCGCATGGAGCCGATATGTCGAGATGAATCGGCAAGGAACGCATTGCTGAAGGACGTAAGGGTATGATTTTAAGCCTTTGTTTGACTTTCTGACCGATTTCAGTCATGATACCTTGCTCCCAATGGAGGGAGTTGCCGGGCCCCCGTAACGGTCAGGTCCGCATGGCCCCCCTCCAATTCAGGGAAAGGAAATGATTGATGATCTCTCCGCTGTCACCGGCCCATTTTGTTGCCCTGGGCGCCTTTCTACTCTCCGCAGCGCTGCTTTTTATTAATGTGAACCTGGCGATCCTGCCGCTTGCGATCTTCGTGCTCATCTGCTTCATCATCCCGATCTTTCCCCGCCTCAGCTTCTATCTTCCGGTCCTAAGCCGCGGAAGCAGGGGGGCAAAAGGGGTGGCCCTCAGCTTCGATGACGGGCCCGATCCGGAGGTCACCCCGCTGCTCCTGGAGCTCCTGGCGCGCTACGGAGTGACGGCGACCTTCTTCGTGACCGGCGTGCGCACCGACCGTTACCCGGACCTGATCAGGGCGATCCTGGCGGGCGGGCACGCGCTGGGAAACCATTCCTATCATCACTCCCCGTTTTTGATGCTCAAAGGGCACGCCACCCTCCAGAGCGAGGTTGCTTTGGCCCAGGGCGCATTCCTAAAGTTTGGCATCGTGCCGCTCGCCTTTCGCCCTCCGGTCGGCATCACCAACCCCGGTCTCGGGCGGGTTCTGCTGGAAAACGGCATGTTCTGCCTCAATTTCAGCCTCCGTGCCGGGGACATGGGGAACAGGCGGGTGGCGAGGCTGGCCCAGAGGCTTATGGCCAAGGTGATTCCGGGCGACATCATCCTGCTCCATGACGTGGCACCGCGACAGGGGGACGTGACGCACCTTTTGGGGGAGTTCGCGGCCCTTATCGAGGGGCTTAAGGGGAAGGGGCTGGAGATCCTTCCCCTGGACCGTCTCATCGGGAAGGAGCTCATGCAGACGATTAGCTTGGACTCCGTGGCAAATAGTGCCGAAATGTTGCACCCGGCACCGGTGGCGCTGGGAACCGACGCCCACCCGAAAACCCTCGTGGTCATCCCGGTGTACAACCATGCTGGGACGCTGCGCGGGGTGGTCGAGGGTGCCCTGGCCCAGGGATTTCCCGTTCTGGTACTGGATGACGGCAGCACCGACGGCAGTCTCGACAGCGTCGCCGATCTTCCGGTTGGTCGCCACCGGTTGCCGGTGAACCTAGGCAAGGGTGGCGCCATCCTCGCCGGGGCGCGGCTGGCGCAAGCTTCGGGCTACCAGGCGATTCTGACCATCGACGCGGACGGACAGCATGATCCCGCCGATGCCAGGCTGCTCCTGGACGCGGCCGCATCCTCCTGGCCCTGCATCGTCATCGGCGCGCGCAGGATGGAGACCCTAAACGTGCCGCGCTCGAGCCTTTTCGGCAGGGACTTCTCCAATTTCTGGGTGCGGCTCGAATGCGGCCAAACGCTCCCCGACACCCAGAGCGGTTACCGGCTCTACCCGGTCGAGTTTCTCAAAAGCTCCCGGTTCCTTTCCCGGCGCTACACCTTCGAAATCGAGGTGCTGGTGCGCGGGAGTTGGGCGGGACTGCCTATACTGTCCGTCCCGGTATCGGTCTACTACCCTCCGGGCGACCAGCGGATTTCGCATTTCCATAAGTTCAAGGACAATCTGCGCCTAAGCTGCCTGCACACCTTTCTGGTGGCCCGCTCGCTGATCCCCTGGCCGAACCGCCGGCTGTTCCGGGGGGATGCCGACGCGGCCAGGATGCCGAGCATCTTTCATCCGGTCCGCTATTTCAAGGCGCTGAGCGGTGAGCACTCCAGCGCGGCGCAGCTCGCCGCAGCGGTCTGGATAGGCATCTTCCTGGGGTCGCTGCCGATCATCCCCTTCGCCACGGCGGCCATCGTCTACGCCTGCCACAGGCTTCACCTCAATAAGCTTGCCGCCTTCGGCGCGAGCAACGTCTGCGCAGCCCCTTTCGTGCCGCTGCTCTGCATCGAGCTCGGGCATTACCTCATCTATGGAAGTTTCTGGTACGAGTTCAACCGGCACACCCTGCTGGACCAGATACCGCACCGGCTCTGGGAGTGGCTGCTCGGATCGTTGATCATCGGCCCTCTGCTGGGAGCGGCGGGAGCCCTGGTGACCTACGCCCTGGTGAGCGCCTTTCGCAAGCGGACCTCTGGAAGCGCCACTGCAGCGCGGGATGACGCGGCGGAAAAGGCGGATAGATGAAAATTTTGCTGGTGAACCCGCCCAACTGCGGCAGGAGCATCCCGGAAGAGCGCTACGGCATCGACTCGATACGCCAGATCTTCCGCGGAGAGCCGCTGGCGCTTGAGGTGCTGGCCGGCAACCTGGCCGGCCATGAGGTGCGGATCCTGGATTTGAAGGCGGAGCCCGACGGCCTGCAGCTGGCAGTCGAAGCCTTCAGGCCGGAGTTGGCCGCCTTCACCGCGGTCACCTGCGAAGCCAAGACGGTGCTCAGGCTGGCGGGCGAACTGAAGGAGAGCTGCGGCGCCCGGATCGTGGTGGGCGGCATTCACGCCAGCAGCGATCCCGATTTTTTCAACCAGCCCGGAGTGGATTACGTCGCAGTCGGGCTCGGCAAGGGGAGCTTCGCCGAACTGATCGCGGCGCTGGAGGCGGGCACCCCAACCGGTGCCATCCCCGGGGTCGCCGCGACCAACCCGGGAGTTCGGCTTGACTTTGCTCCCCGAAGCTTCGGACCGCTCGATCTGGCGGAGCAGGTCCACCCGCGCTACGACCTGGTATCCGGCAATCGCGACAGCTACATCCTGTCCGCCGTCGGCGCCCGGCTCGGCATGGTGGTCTCCGCCTTCGGCTGCCCCTACAGCTGCTCCTTCTGCTGCATCGGCGCCCTGACTGGCGGCCGTTACCTGACCCACTCCATCGAGACGGTGATAAGGGACATCCGGCTTCTGGGCGACATCCCGGTGATCCGCCTGGTGGATGCCAACAGCTTCGGGAACATCGGGCATGCGCGTCTGCTCGCCCAGGCGATCATAGCCGCCGGGATCAGGAAGCATTTCATCGCCGACGTCCGCTCCGACACGGTGGTGCGCCATCCGTCCCTCATGCGGCTCTGGAGGGAGGCGGGGCTGCGCTCCGTGGTGATCGGCTTCGAGGAGATCGCCGACGGTGATCTCGCCTCCTTCAACAAGGAGAACAGCGTCGCCGTCAATGACGAGGCGATTGCCATCCTGCACGACCTCGGCATAACCATCGTCGGCGACTTCATCGTCTCGCCCGATTACGACGAGGCCCGCTTCGACGCCCTGGAGAGCTACGTGAACAGAAGGGCGATCGAACTCCCGATCCTGACGGTGCTGACCCCCTTGCCCGGAACGCCGCTCCACGCCGAGATGCGCGAGCGCATCACCCTCCATGACCTCGATTATTACACCCTCACCAACGCGGTCGTGGCGACCCGCCTCGGGGAAAAGCGCTTTTACCAGCGCTACGCCGAAATGATCACCTCGTTCCACCTCAACGCGAAACTATAGGGACGTACCCGCAATGAAAGCATATATAACCGATATCGCGGCATTCCTTCCCAACCAGCCGGTGGACAACCAGAACATTGAGAAACTGCTCGGCATGGTGCACCAGACCCCCTCGCGTACCCGGGCCATCATCCTTCGCAACAACAAGATCCGGGAGCGCTACTACGCCATCGAGCCCGGCACCGGCCGGCTCACCCACAGCAACGCCCAGCTCACCGCCGAGGCGGTGCGCCGGCTCTCCCCTTACCAGGGGTTCACCCCGGATCAGATAGAATGCCTTGCCTGCGGCACCTCCTCCCCGGACCAGCTCATGCCGGGGCACGGCCTGATGGTACATGGCGAACTGGCGAGCGCTCCCTGCGAGGTGGCGAGCATGTCCGGTATCTGCCTCGCCGGGATCAGCGCGCTCAAGTACGCGGCCCTGAACGTGGCGGCCGGGATTACGACCAACGCCGTCGCCACCGGGTCGGAGCTCGCCTCCACCTTCATGAGGGCCGAACTGTTCGCCGCGGTCTCTCCCGAAAAATCCGCCGAGCTGGAATCCAACCCGAGCCACTCCTTCGACGCGGATTTTCTGCGCTGGATGCTCTCGGACGGGGCGGGCGCCGCCTTTATCAGCTCGACACCGTCGCCCGAACGGCTCTCCTTGAGGATAGACTGGATCGAGCATCTCTCCTTCGCCGGGGAGCTGGAAACCTGCATGTACAGCGGCGCCGAGAAGAACGACGACGGGAGCCTCATCGGCTGGCGCGCACTCGACGGTGCGGCGGGCGCAGCCTCCTTCCTGGTGAAGCAGGACGTGAAGCTCCTGGACCGGGAGATCATCAGCACCATCGTGAACCGGACCCTCACCCGGGTGATCGCCAAGCAGGGCCTCTCCCCCGAGGCGATCCGCTGGTTTCTCCCCCATTACTCGTCGGATTACTTCCGCCAGAGCCTTCATGACCGGATGGCCGAGGTCGGCTTCGCGATCCCCCAGGAGCGCTGGTTCACCAACCTGGCCTCCAAAGGGAACACCGGCTCCGCCTCCATCTACATAATCCTGGAGGAACTGTTCCACTCCGGGCGTCTCGAGAGGGGCGATACCATCCTCTGCATGGTCCCGGAAAGCGGCAGGTTCTCTGTGGCGTACCTGCTCCTCACCGCTGTGTAGGCCGGCGCCCAAGCCAGGGAGTCATCAAGTAGACTGCTGAGCGCTGAAGCACCCTCTCCCTTCGGGAGCGGGTGCTTTTTGGTGTGGTGGCTGACAAATTAATGCTGATCGGGATTGTTTTGGTTCGGGATGGAAGCGATGCTGCCGTATGGAGATGCTGAAATTTGGCGTTGAATTGCGAGGTTAGCGAGTGACTGGTCCCGGTTACTTCTGCTGGCTCCTGATGAATGCCGCCAGGGTCCTCAGGGACTGCAGCACTTCCCTGCTGGTCTCCTGGGCTTCGATCCTGATCTGGTAGGTCTTCTGAACCGCGACCACCACCTCGACCGCGTCGAGAGAATCGAGGCCGTAGGGGGAATCGGGGCCGATCAGCGGGGAGTTCGGCGTTATCTCCCGCATGAGCGGACCTTCAACCCTGCAGATCTCAATGATCATCTCCGAAAGTTCCTGCTCCAAACTGTCTAACATCCTCTGCTCCTTTTACGATTCCCGCCCGATCTGCTGATCGGATTATGTCAGTGCGCGGTTACGGCGCAACGCCAGCCAGGAAACCGTCATTGTTACAACAAAAAAGAGCAAAAGCAAAGAGATTTCCCGGGTAACCGTGGCGAGATTCCCCCCCCGGACGAACAGGTCCTGAAAGGCGTTCAACCCCCAGGCCAGCGGCGAGACATAGCTGAAATCCTGCATGTAACGGGGCATCACGTAGACCGGGATCATGATCCCCCCGAGGGCCGCCGCGATCACGACGGAAACAGCTCCGAACATGGAAGCCTGCTCGTAGCTTCGGGCCAGGGTCCCGACCATGATCCCGTACCCCGTTGCCGCCAGCGCCGCGACCAGGGCGACGGCGGCGACGGCCAGGGGGTGATCGCCGAGGACCAGGCCGGAGGTCCCCAGAAGCGGCAGCACGAAGCAGCCGGCGCAAAGCATCAGGGCGAACTGGACCAGGCAGACCAGCACGTAGGCGCAAAGCTTTCCGACCAGGAGGGTGAGCGGGGAGACAGGCATGGTCATGAGCCGCTTCAGGGTGCCAGTCTGCCGCTCCCTGATCAGGGCGCCGGAAAGCGGCACCACGATGAAGAACATGCCAAAGAGCGCCCAGGCGGGGACGTTCTGCTGCGCGGCTGTCGGTCGTTTGAGCAGGCGGCTGTTGAAGGCGACCTCCTCGGTGAGTTTCAGCACCGGCTCGGTATCCAGCTTGAGGCTCACCTCGGGGGCGAGCGGGGTCGCCATGAAGGGGTTCATCGTGCCGGACATCGCCTTTTGCAGCTGCGCTGGGAAGGTTTCCGCAAGAACGGCGGCCTGCTCCTGGAATTCAATGCCGAGGATGACTCTCTGCAGCGAAGTGACCACCGCCGTGCGGAAGGCGCCCTGTACCGCGGGGTCGAAATAGACGATAACGCCTGCCTGCGCCGCCCCCGCTGAAGGCTTCGCCTCGGGTGCGCCCCTCCCCTTCATGACGATGGCGCCTTGCGCCTTTTCCCGGATCCTCTCCTTGAAAGCTGCTCCGGTTCCCGCCGGGATGATGACGGAGAACTGGAAATCCCCCTTCACCACCGCCCTTTTGGCGGCCTCCTCGGTGACCGGTTCCCCCTTGAGCCGATAGACCAGATCGAGGCCGCCTCCCTTTTTGAGCTGGGTATCGATCGCCTTCCCTAGGAAGCTGGCGTCCCGGTCCACGAATAGGACCCGGATGGGCGCCTCTCCGGTTGCCTGCATGACGTTATCCTGCACTAGCGAGACGATCAGCACCAGCGCCATCGGCATGACCAGGAGCACGAGCAGGCCGGCCCGGTCCCGGCGCAGTTCGAGGAGTTCTTTGAGGAAAGTTGCCCAGATGGTTAGCATCGGTCGAAGGTCACCCGTGGTTGTGGTTGGTGTCGTGTCAGGCGGACCCGGGTCCGCTGGTTATCGGGCGGTACAGGGATTTCCGCCTCGGGAAGCAAGGTTTCCCGTTGCCTAAATTTCGCGGGTGCCAAGTTAGCCGCCACTCAGGTCAGTTTAGCTGCCGCCCCGCTGGCTCATCGCCCGAAGGCTTGGGGCAGCCGATGGCATAGATGATCGGGAACGGCGAACGGGGTGAAGCGAGTCTCCGTATCTCCCAGTCGTAGGGGGGGCCGGAGAGGGAACCGGTCAGATCCGCCAGCTCCTTGGTGGTATAGGAGCGCAGGCAGGAAACGATGCCGTCCACCATGACGACCAGCGGGACCACCGGGAGCAGATAGGTCAAAATGATACGCGACCAGCTGAAGGGGCGGATCTTCGGCGTATGGAGCAGCACGAAAAAGGGGGACAACAGCATGCCCAGCAGGGTGGACGGCCTCCGGTCGGTCATCTCGAAGATGCCGATTCCCTGCCCGGAGTCCACCGCGTCCTGGAGCACCCCCCTGGCCTGGGAGGGAGCAAAATGATGGAAGGAACCGAACAGGGTCCTGAAGCCTGCGAGACCTTCCGGAAGGGCGCAGGCGTCAAGCGGCTCCTCCCTGAAATCGACCACGCCGCCGGAGAGCTCGCGGGCCAGGCGAAAGGCCGCCAGGTTCGGATAGCGGTCGGTCAGCACGATCCGGAACGAATCCCCGAAGGAGCGGCCGATGGTCCGGTGCAGCTGCTGCCAGGGGCCGCTCCCGCCGGAGCAGAGGTCGACGATGCGGCGGGCGTCGACCTTTTGCAGGAAATAGCAGAGCGTCGGCAGGACAGGAGTGTACTGCCCCCAACGGTTGGTGGAGTACTGGAGAAAATCGGTGACGGCGTCGCGGACAACCCGGGGGCACCAGGGCTGGTCGCTGATCTCTCCGAGTGGCAGTCGTTTCATTCGCGGCAAAAATGTGCTCCTTGCGCGGATCACTGAGGATCAGTCGCGCAGCTGTTTCCCGGTCAGATGGAGGAAGAAGTCCTCCAGGTTGCGACACCCCGCCACCTGACCGATCAGCTCGCGGGGGGGCCCTGTCGCGATGATGCACCCGCGGTCCATGATGGCGACCCGGTTGCAGAGCTGCTCTGCCTCTTCCATGTAGTGGGTGGTGTAGAGGATGGTCTTGCCGGCGTGGCGCAGCCCTTTCAGGTTTTCCAGGATCAGGTTGCGGGACTGGGCGTCGATCCCCACCGTCGGCTCGTCGAGGACCAGCAGGCGCGGCGTGTGCAGCATGGCGGCGGCGAGGTTGGCGCGCCGCTTCATGCCGCCGGAGTAGGCATCGATCCGCGTGTCGGCGTTGTCGGAAAGGCCCACCGACTCCAGGCAATGGTCGACTCTCATTGCGAGCGCTCGTCCCGTGAGACCGTAGAGCCTCCCGAAATAGCGGAGGTTTTCCCGGGCGCTGAGGCTCGGGTAGAGGGCGATATCCTGCGGCGCGAGGCCGAACAGTCCGCGCACGCCGGCCGGGTTGATGGCTGTATCCTGGGAGCAGACCGTTACCCGCCCGCTGGTCTGCCGGAGCAGGGTGCAGATGATGGAGATGGCGGTGGTCTTCCCGGCTCCGTTAGGTCCCAACAGGCCGAATATCTCGCCGGAGCGGACGCTGAAGTCGAGGCCGTTGACCGCGGGGATGCTGGAACCCGGGTACAGCTTTACCAACCGCTCCACCCGCAGCACGGTTTCAATACTTTCCTTTCCAGGGGCCGGGTCTTTTCGATCGTGGGGGGAGCTACTCTGAAGGATGAGGCACCTCTGGGAGAGATTAAGATTAAGGTTAAGAACTTACGTATGAGATGGAGCAGGAGGGAGGTTCCGTGGGGTTTCTCAACCTTTACCTCAACCTTATCCTATTAACGATGAGAGTTCGCGCAACAGGGTGTCTTCCAACTTGGCGCATTGGCGCAGGATGCCGGCCAGGTCGGCGAAGTCCTCGCCCTGCCCGGAGCGCCCCTTGCAGTGGCGCGCTCCCGCCACGGCGAATTCACGCCAGATGTCGCCTATGGTCGTCATCCGTCGCGACAGCTCCAGGAATCGGTCGTCCTCGAGGACACCGGCCGCCTCCTGGAGAAAAGCCGCGAAAATGAAGCGAAATCCCGCGCCACCGGTGCCGATCTCCTCCTGCATCCGTATCAGGTTGCCGAGATAGAGGATCGCCCGCTGGTCGCCGAGATTGGCCGGCCAGCGTTCCACCTGGTTCGCCAGGTAGCGTATGCCGCGGGTCCCGATCAGCGGAAAGGGAACCGACAGCATGAAACGGCAGACCTCGCGGATACCCTGCCTGATCGCTGGCGCGAGGTCAAGCTTCTTGGGAACGCTGGTGATGCAGTACATCTTACCTTTTGGCGCGAGCGCCCCCTGGGCGAAACGGGCCCGTGCCAGGTCAGCGGCCGTGCAGATGACCGGAGCGCCGAGCACCGGGTCGCTGATCAGATAGTCGTTACCCTGTTTGCCGTAGGCGACCAGGTTGTGGGCGTTGAAATGGAAGCGGAGCGCCGGCGGGAAGTAGGGGAGCCAGTAGACGCCGGTTTGCATGCCGACCGGCACCCCCTGGTCGAGATACCAGTCCAGTTCCGCCATGGCCAGGTCCTGGTTCCTGAAGCTGCGACGCACAACGCCGATGCCGAGCCGCTTGGTAACCCGGTTGAAGATGCTCCCCGGGGTGGTGCGAAAGGTGGTGAGCGGCAGCCCGTTGATCCTTATGAACGGCAGGTAGCCAAAGAATAGCCCGCCGCCTATGCCGAACGCCATCGCCTCGGAGATCGGGAGTCCGTGATAGGTGAGCAGGTTGGCGATGACGCCGCTTTCGCAATGGGCCGTTTGGCGGTGGGTAAATGCCTTTTTCAAGTTTTGGTCCTTGGTTCGCTTGTGGGTGATCCGAGCGAGGTAGTCGACGGTCAGCGCTGGAGGTCGCCGATCTCGGAGTGGTCCGGGATGCGGCGGAGTTCTTCCGAAGAGATCCTGAATATCGACGCGTAACGCGCCAGACGGGTGGGTTTCAGCGTCCCGAACGGCCCCGGCTTCATATGCCTGCGCACCTGCCAGCAGAAAAGTCCAGCGTAGCCGGAGAGGAGTTTCGCGTCCATCTGGTGCCGCGCCATCTGGTAGGCGAGCGGGCTCAGTTCCCCGGCGCGCACCCTGGAAAGGACCGCCGCGACCTCGCTACGGATGAGGTCCCAGGCCTGCATGTTGGCGATGTTGGCGGGCTCCCAGCCGGCGCTTTCGGCCAGCACGTAGCTGCCCGATTCATCGACCGCGTAACAGACTTCGTGCATGCCGTCAAACAGTGCCTCGTCCTGGGGAACTTCATCCTTATGCATGTTCGCTCCCCTTCCTTGTAAATTAATATCCATCTGCAGCAAGAGTTACTAAATCAAAGGCATCACCACGGAGGTACACAGAGGGAAAACAGAGGAAAAAACAATAGCGAGAAGAGGCCTAAAGTCAAGAATCTGAAGCATCCAGTGGGTATTTCCTCTGTGCACCTCTGTGGTTAGGCTCTTTGTCCCTTAGCTGCTTGTTTAGAAATAACGCCCGACCTGCAGCACCACCGAATTCACCCCGCGGTTTTCGTGGTTGAGTTCGGCATTGGAGAGATGATGCAGCCTGAGCGCCATAAAAGGATTCTTGCCGTCTTTTTGGGGCAGCTCGCAGCCGATTCCGAGCAGAGGGTTGAAGTTGAAGTGCAGCCCCTGTCCCTTCACCCTGAACTGGGTGTAGATTGCCCCTATGCCGGCTTCAAGGTAGGGGCGCAGCAGGGACTTGCTGCTGATCTTGGCCGGATAGTAGAGGGCGAGCATGTTCACCGACACGATCAAGTCGGCTGAAGGGGTGAGCGTGCTTCCGGCAGCCCCTTCCACCTTGAACCTGAGGGATTTGGGACGATCCGAGTGCCAGACGGTGCCGTAGTCGTAGATGGCAAACACCCTGGCCAGGAGAAAGCTTAAGTCCGCCTGAGGATCGTAGGTGTAGCCGTACTCGGCCGACACGCCGTACTGATTGGGAAGCGGCGTCTCTTTGGCGGAGCCCTCCGGCGCGCCTGCTACGGCGGCCGTGCCGGTAACGGCAGGCGTGGTCTGTGTCTCAACGGCCGCAGGCGCTGTCTGGGTCATGACGGCCGCTGGCGCTGCGGTTTCGGCCGCGCAAGGAATAGCGCCGTCGGGTTCCAGCAGCAGGAGGGTGGATGCGAGGATGAAGCTAGAGAGCAGCAGTAGCGTTCTTTGAGTCGTTCCTATCATGAAGCGAAATCCTTTTATATAGCAGTGCCGATCTTCAGCAAACTGCGTAACGTACCGTGCGGGCGATACCATCTCCCGGTTGGCAGGGACACATACTTAGCCAGCCCTAGCCTTTCGACATAGTAACCGCCGCATACTCGTTGGCGCCGGCAAGCTTCAGTGCGCAGACCCGCGTGGTCTCAAGCGGCACGGCAATGCCGCCCATGGTGCAGCCGGCGGCGCCTGGAATCGGGAAGGCCGCGCCGTTTTGCAGGATCAGGGCGGCCGAGGCGAGGTCGAAGGCCGCGGCGGCTGGCATGCTGCCGTAAATGGGCGCGTAGCAGGCGACCCGGGACCCCTCCGGAACCGTCGCGCGGTAGCGGGCGCCCAGTTCCCGGCGTCCGTCGGCGCCCAGGAGCAGCAGGGCGTCGTCGGGAAGGGGCAGTTTCCCCTGGTACAGGTTTCCCACCTCCACCGCGTCGATGGTGCAATAGGCCTTTTCCCCGCCCTCCCGGGTCAGGAGCAGAAAGGCGGCCCCCTCTCCGATGATGGAACTCTCCGTGTCGGTAGCGAGCGGCGAGGTGGCGCCGGTGAAAAACGGTGCGCGCTGGCGCTGCCAGAGGTAGCCGATCAGGTCGGACAGCTCGTCGATCGCTCCGAACAGGACGGCGTCCACCCTCCCCTCCACGAGCCATTGGCGGGCGCTCAGCAGGGCCGACGGCGCCGACATGTCGAACTGGCTCACCGTGAGGCTCGGTCCCTTGGCGCCGAGCATGATGGAGATGTTGGCCGCGGCCGCGTTATGCACCGAATTGGCGAAGTGGGTCGGCGAGGCGCAGATGTCGCCGTCGCCGATGATGGAGTCGAGAAAGGCGAAGGTGGTCGCCGTGGCGCCGTAACCGCTGGCGACCACGACCCCGAGGCGGCTCAGGTCCGTTCCGAGCAGGCCGGCGTCCTGAAGGGCCAAGTGGGCGCCCAGAAGCCCCATCTTGGAGTAACGGTCGATCCTGCGCAGTGAGCGCTTGGGCACGAATTCCTCGAGCGGCTCGGTATCGGCCCGGAAGGCGGGGATCTGTAGCGGGCCACGCGCCGACGGCACGCTGATCTCACCGATCCGGCTCATGCCGCCCTGCAGCGCCGTCCTTAATTCCGTCACGCCGCAGCCGAATCCGCCGGTGACACCGATCCCCTTGATCGCGATCCGCATCATGCCGCACCCCTTTCGCCCAGCAGTATGACCGAGTTGTTGCCGCCAAAGGCGAGCGATTCGGACATGGCGACGCTCCCTGTAAATTTCGTGCACTCAACTACCGGCGTCCCCCCCAGATCCGGGTCGGGGGTCGAGAACCCGGCGTTTCCCGGGATCATGCCGCGCTCCAGGCAGGCGACCGTGAAGGCGGCCTCGATGGCTCCCGCAGCCCCGAGGGTGTGCCCGGTGAACCCCTTGGTGGAGAGGAACTGGACCCCGGGGAAAAGGTCGCCCAAGACCCGACTTTCCACCCGGTCGTTGTCGGGGGTGCCGGTGCCGTGCGCGTTGACGAAGCAGATCGCCGAGGCCGGGATGCCGGAGCAGGAAAGCGCCTCGGCGATGGCGTAACGGAGCCCCTCGCCGTCCGGTTTCGGGGCGGTGAGGTGGTGGGCGTCGCAGGCCGAACCGTAGCCGAGCAGATGGGAGCGCGCGCGGCTGCCTCTTCTCCCTCGCGACTCTTCCGATTCAAGCACCAGCATGGCTGCCCCCTCGCCGAGGTTCAAACCCTTGCGGTTCTTGTCGAACGGCTTGCAGGGGGAGTCGTCGGTGATCATCAGCGAGATGAAGCCGTTGTAGGTGATCCTTCCCAGTTCGTCCGCGCCGCCGGCGATGGCGAGGTCGCAGATGCCGCCCCTGATCCAGGAGGCGGCCATTCCGATGGCGTCGGTCCCGGAGGCGCAGGCGTTGACCACGGTCTGGCAGGGACCGGTGAGCCCGAACTCGCGCGCGATGACCGCGGCGGGATTGCTGCGCATGATCCGGTCGATCGGTTCCAGGTCGGGGTCGAGGCCGGCCCGGTAGTCGCGGCAGAACTGCTCGTTGTTCATGGCGCTTCCCACGGTCGTGCCGACGCAGACTCCGACGCGCAACTCGCGCAGGCCGCGCAGGTCGAGGCCCGCGTTCGCCACCGCCTCCCTGGCAGCGTGCAGCCCGAGCGCGCTGGTCCGGAGCATTTCCGGTGCCTCACTGAAATCGGGCAACTCGAACACCGGGTAGCGGGTCGGGTGGGAGCTGGTAAAGCGCGTGGGGGGCGCCGGTGCGCGTTCGCCCCGGTACAGCGCCGCCATGCAGTCGTCCAGGGTGTTCCCTGCGGCGCAGATGCATCCCAGGCCGGTTATGGCTATGGGCCAGGGGTGCGTCATGCGGCCAGGCGTCCATCGATGTAGGCGGCCAGGGCGTTTATCGACTGGAACGCGGTGCGCCCTTGCTCCATGTCCTTGATCTCGATGCCGAAATGCTTCTGAACCAGCACCACCAGTTCCACCGCGTCGAGGGAATCGAGGCCGAGCCCCTCGCCGAAGAGCGGCGCGTCGTCGTTGATTTCCTCGGGGGTCAGCTCCTCCAGGTTGAGGTCTTCCACGAGGATTTTCTTCAGCTTATCTTTGGTGTTCATAGCTACGGCTCCTTGAAAATCGGGTTGCATATCTGGTGGTTAAAAGACTTATCCTTTGCGACGCTGCGTGCCGGGGTCGGCAGGGGACCACATGTCGAAAAAGTTGAAGAACTGGTAGGGATGCTGCGCCACGAAGCGCTCCAGCGCGGCGGCAAACTGGGCGGCGTAGGGGCGGTAGGCCTCAGACGGCCTCCCGAGTCCCTCCGGCACCCGGATGACCCGCGCCACCTGCAGCGCGTAGCCACCCTCCCCGGTCTGGTAGGGGAAGATGACCGCCACCGGCGCCCCGGTCGCGGAGGCGAGCTTGTACGGGCTGAAGGGGAGATCCACCGGCGCGCCCAGGAAATCGACGCTGACCGTGCCCGACTCACCGCCCATGACACGGTCTCCCATGATACAGAGGATCTCGCCATGTTTCAAGACCTGAAGCATTTCCAGGGTTCCCCCGAGGTAGCCCGCCGGATCGACGATGCTGTAGGGCGCCTTTCCCCCGGCGTGCTCGAAAAACTGCCGGTCCAGGTCCCCCGCCTCATGGTGCATGAGAAGGCTCACCCGGGTATCCAGGGCGATCAGGCTGCTCATGGCGAGCTGCCAGCAGCCGACGTGTGCGGTGACCAGCACCAGGCCGTGCCCCTCTGCGAGGAGCGCCTGCAGCTCCTCCTCCCCCGCCAGGCTCACCTTGAGCCGTTCCGGGCCGAGGATTCCGAGCACCGCCCGGTCCACCAGGACCTGGCCGATGCCGAGGTTTAGGCGGTAGCTGTCCCAAAGCCGCAGCAAGGGGTTTCGAACCGGGAAGCGCCGCCTCAGGTAATGGCCGGAACGCGCCCGGACCGAGGGGCGGAACAAGGTGTAGTAGAGCACCACGAACAGCAGCAGGGCATAGGCTGCCTGCCTGCCGCCCAACCGGATCAGCGCGTAAAAGACCCGGTGTTGCCAACCGCTCCCGATGCTCCGGCTGGTCCACTGCCGGTGCGTCCCGTCGGCTTCGGGCTCATTCTGCCCGCCCGGTTCCCTGTCTGATCCCAGAGCTCCCAGGGCTAGTTCTCCTTGTCCATGTAGCGCGTCGTTTTCCGGGTGAACTTGATGAAGCTGGTCAGGTTGCCGAGAAAACGCAGCCAGCTGTCAGGCGAACGCCAGAGCATGGTGACATAGCCCCAGATCACCTTGTTGCGCTTGAAGTGGTTGCGGTAGAACTCCTGGAACAGCGTCTCCAGGCGCGCCCGCGTCATCCCCTTGGTGACGAAGAGGAAGTTCATGCAGTCCATCTTCTCCCAGTCCTCGTCGAACTCGCCCAGCTCGCGGATGTTCTCGTAGATGGGGGAGCCGGGAAACGGCGTGAACTTGGCCAGGTTGAAGTCGTCGATGGGGAGCGAGAAGACGTACTTCATGCTCCGGCGGATGCTCGCCTCGGTCTCGCCGGGGAGTCCCATCATGAGAAGCCCCTTGGTGCGCAGACCCGCGTCCTTGATCATCCGGATCTTTTGCGCCAGGGCGTCCAGGTCGGCGTTCTGGCGGTGCTGGGCCAGGAGTTCCTCGTCGCCGGTCTCGATGCCGAGGCTCATCATCCAGCAGCCGGCGCTCTTCATCCGGACCAGAAGCTCGCGGTCGATGTGCTCGGCGCGGACCGCGCAGTTGAAGGTCATGCCGAGCGGCCGGTCGATCATCATGCCGGTGAACTCCTCGACCCGCTGCCGGTTGAAGGTGAACTGGTCGTCGTAGAAGTTGATGTGCCGGATGCCGAAGCGCTCGCTCAGGTAGCGCAGGTGCTCGTAGAGATAGGTCGCGGAGTTGTAGCGGAAGCTGCGGCGAAAGACCGAGCGGTCGCAGTAGCTGCAGGAGTAGGGGCAGCCACGGCTGGAGATGCAGCTCGTGTTCGGCGTGGTCGGATAGTTGAAGATCGGCAGCTTGTAGGAGGAGGGAAACCCGGCCAGCTTCTCGTAGGCGGGAAAGGGGAGGTCGTCCAGCACGAGCGCCGTATCCCGGTAGCCGGTGAACTCCACTTCCGTTCCCTTTCGGTAGATGATCCCCTGGACCGACGCGGGATCGTCCCGGCCGCTTCGGGCCAGTTCCGCCATGGTCTCCTCGCCCTCGCCGATCACCGCGTAGTCCATGGCGGGAAAACCGGCGAAGAGTCCCTCCTTGAGCGCCGAGACGTGCGGGCCCCCGAAGACCGTTTTGATGCCGGGGACCGCCTGATGCGCCATCTCGGCGATCCTGATGCCGTCGTGGAAGCTGGAGGTGGTGCAGCTCAGGCCGATGAAGGCAGGCTTTTCCGCCAGCAGGTAGTCGCGGATCGCCCGGTCCGAATCGGGGCGGGCGTAGCAGTCGACGATATCGGCTCCGACGCCGCGCTGCTCCAGGTAGGCCGCGATGCTTGCCAGGCCGAGAGGAGGCATGATGTTGGCGATGCGGGAGATGTCCCGGCCCGCCGCGTCTGCCCGGTACCCCAGCGGGTGCACCAGAAGGATTTTCTTGTCATTAAGCATGGCGATTCCTTTTCATAACGGAAAAACTAAATGTAACTATTCAGCACGTGGCAAATGGCCAGACTAAATCAACATCTAAATCAATAGCGTAACCACGGAGGAACACAGACGAAAACCAAAAACGGGGCTTGGCTTAAAGCCAAAAAGGACCAGTATTTATTTGGATTTCCTCTGTGATCCTCCGATGTGCCTCTGTGGTCCTCTGTGTATAGGCTTTTTGCTCGCATGTATGCTGAATAGTCATCAACAAATATGGTTAAAAACCCGCTGAGCTGATGCTGGTGGGGTTTTACGACTCACCAACCTTCCTCTTCGGGAACTTGATCAGGGTGTCCCAGAGGAGGCCCCGGTAGCCGAAACGGTACATGATGGCGAGCCTTTTCTGAACCTCGGCCGGGGGAAAGACCCGGTCGCGCCGGTTCCTGAAGGCCTCGGTGAGGGTGTCGTTCATCAGCTGCGCATCGATACCGGGCGACAGGTAGTAGACCGGATCGCGCAGTGGGGAATCTTTTGTCAAAAGCCCGTCCCGGATGGCGCGCGCCAGGAGCGGGGTCCCCGGGAGGACCCGTATCCCGGAAAAGGCGAAGACGACGGTATGCTCCAGTTGTTCCAGGTTTTCCAGCCCCTCCTGGAAGGTCTCCATGGTCTCGCCGGGCCCGCCGAACATGACGAAATGGGCGCAGGGAAGCCGCTCGGCCACGCAGGCGCGGTTGGTCGCCAGTGCGTCGGCAAAGGTGAACCCCTTGCCGAGGGAGGCCAGGGTGGTGTCGCTCGCCGCGTCGGTGCCGAGTTCCACGGCGTAGAGTCCCGCCCGCTTCAAAAGGGCGATCTCCTTCCTTCCCACCCCTTCGGGGCGCAGGTAGCAGCACCATCTAAGCTTCAGTTCGCGCCGGAGGATCTCCTCCACCACGGAAAGGTAGTGCCCGTCCCCGTCGTTGAAGACCGAGTCGGTGAAGAAGAAGTTATCCACCCCGTGCTTCGCCTTGATCTGCTCCAGGTCGTCCACCACAGCCTTGGGGTCCCGGCAGCGGTAGCGGTTCCCCTCCAGGGCGGGATAGCTGCAGTAGATGCAGCCGTGGGGGCAGCCGCGCTTGGTCTGCAGGTTGATCATGCCGCTTTTATCCAGGTAGAACTCTATCATCGTGTCGCAGTAGAGCGGCGACCCGATCTGGTCCCCCGCCAGAAGCCCCTCTCCACGCTGGATCCTTTCCGGCGTTTTGCCCTGGGAGAGGTCGCGCACCAGGTCGCAGACCAGGCGCTCCCCCTCGCCGATGACGCCGTAATCGGCGCCGGTGTAGGCCAGAAGCTCCTCCGGCATGATGGAGAAGGCGGCCCCCCCTATGATGACCGGCGCCCGGGAACCCTCCCGGATCACGTCGATGAGCCGCTTGGCGATCGCCGGATAGCCGGTGGCGCTCAGGGAGTCGCAGTTGTCCAGGTTCCGGATCGAGACGCAGACGTAGTCCGGTTGGAAGGCGGCCACCCGGGCGGCCAGAAGCTCCTCCGACTCCCCGGAGGCCAGATAATCGAACTGCTCGGTATGGTGCCCGGCGCTCGCCAGGGCCGCCGCGATCACCGCGAGACCCAGCGGGTAGACCGGGTACGGCTCGACCGTTATGTTCGAGGAGACCAGCAAAATCCTTTTCATTTATCGGGCGATCCCTTGGTGAAGGAGCGCTTGCGGCGCGGGTTGTAGCGGTAGTAGGTGCCATCCTCCATCTCCCGCTGGATCACCTTCTTGAAAAGGTTCCCCATCTTCAGCTGGTGCCCGCCGCCGGCATAGAAGGTGTCCCAGGCGTAGTAGTACATCTCCTGGAGCTTTTCCGGGGTCATCAGCTTGGGCTGGAACAGCACCTTGTCGGCTGAGTAGTCCTTCCAGTTGCTGCTCAGGAGCCTTCCCTCGTTTTCCAGCTGGGTGCGGCAGGGGGAGTGCGGGAACGGGGTCATGATGGTGAACTCCGCCACGTCCAACTCCACCTCCAGGAGGAAGTCCACCAGGCGCTTGATGTAGTCCTCGTCCTGCTCGTCGGTACCGAGCAGGATGGTTCCCTCCACGCCGATGCCGTGGTCCTTCAGGCGCTTGATCCGGTCGCGGATCACGTCGGAGGTGTCGAAGACCGCCTGGTAGACGTACCAGGCCCCAGCGTCGGCGGCGAGTTTCAGGATCTTGTCGTCGTCCATGATCGGGTGGGAAACCCATTTCTTCTTCAACGGCTCCATGGCGCCGAAGAGGTCGATCAGCCACTGGCGGTCCTGGGCCAGGGAGTTGTCCACGATGAACATCCGGTTGTTCTTGATTGACTCCATCTCCTCGATCACCTTGTCGATGGGGCGCGGGCGGAACTTCTTCCCCCCCAGGAATCCGGTGCAGCAGGGGAAGCAATCGAACTTGCAGCCGCGGGAGGCGTGCACCAGGTCGAGCATCTGGACGCCGCGGTAGTTGTAGAGCTCCCGGTTCAGGATCTCCCGGCGCGCGGTGCCGATCAGGGCAGCCTCGGGCGGGTTGTTCATGTAGTTGTAGACCTTTTTCATCCGGCCGGCCCTGAAGTCGTCCAGCACGGCGCCGAAGCGCCCCTCGGCCTCGCCGAGGAAGATCGAATCGGCGTGGAGCGCCACCTCCTCGGAGTGCAGCATGGTCGCGATGCCGCCGAAGATGACGGATAGGCCGCGCTTTTTGTACTCGGCGGCGATCTCGAAGGCGCGCGGAAGCTGGCAGGTGAGCATGACCGAGATCCCCACTAGGTCGAAAGCGGCGTCGAAGTCGATCCGCTCCAGGTTCTCGTCGATGAAGGTCAGTTCCACCTCGGTCGGAACGCAGGCCGCGAAGACGGCGGGGCCGTGGGGGGGGAGATGGAATTCGGTCTGCCGGTCGAGTTTGGGCCAGCGTGGGTAGATCAGTATCATGTTCATGGGCGTGGTTTCCTTGGGGCTCCTTGGGAGCGTTGGGTGCTGTGCGGGTTAGCTTGCCGGTCGCCCCGCCAGGGCGGTTCGAACCAGTTCTATCAGGCTCCCCTGGGGGGAGCCGTTGTGCAGGATGCTGCCGTCATCGGTAAGGGTCACTGTACCGTAACCGCCGGGTCCCGCGGGTTGTCTGGCGGAAAGCACCAGGAAGAGCGCCCCGGGCGCCAGAGTCATGGTGTCGGAGAAGGGGGCCGGGACCGGGAGGTCGCAGATCCCGGCCAGCATGGTGTCCGCTTCCCCCAGGTCGATCTCTTCCAGCGCCATCCGGAGGGCGCCGAAGCGGTCCTCGCCGGTCTCGTTGATGGCGACCGAGGAGCCGGTGAGCCCGAACTGGATGGCCGCGTCCCCCAGGAAGCAGTTGGCTAGGGTATAGGCGAACAGGTTCGGGCTGGCAAGTCCCCCCCCCTGGAGCTGCACGGTCTGGTGGTACTCCAGGTCGGTGGCGAGGCAGCCCAGGCGGGTGGAGGCGATCACACCGACCGCCCGTTTGACCTCCCAGGCATCGAGACCCGCGTCGCGCAGGGCGAAGGCGATTCCCGTCAGTCCCAGTTTGGCGTAGTCCGACATGCGGCCGAAGCGCTGATTCGGTTCGGGAAAGACATCCCTGCGGGTGAGCGCCGGGAGCGGCAGGTCCGGGAAGCTGCAGT